>Ga0075012_10001266_pt1 | contig 26324 bp, 48 predicted proteins | sample All_14_2_FD_71474 | JGI IMG/M metagenome (GOLD analysis project Ga0075012, IMG submission 71474) | Freshwater microbial communities in response to fracking from Pennsylvania, USA - Allegheny Zone_MetaG_DW_15 | ecosystem: Environmental > Aquatic > Deep subsurface > Groundwater > Drilled...
CCCAGGTACTCACCATATGGAAATACGTACTCTTCTTTATTGCTCATCAGGAGTTACTTCCCCTCGAACAACCATCAAATGATAATTAAGCATAGCGATAAGATCAACTACCTCTTCCTCGCTTAGGTCACTGTTCTTACGTCCCGGAGAATTATCCTCGCCCATAGAAATGCGAACACGGGTTAGATCGTCTTGCTTTACGATCCCAATGTCAATGGGCGTCTTCCCCTTCCGCTTTCTGGGCAAGCGCATTTGTTTTACCTCATAATCCTTAACTAATAGTTCAAGTTGCCACTCTGGATAAACATCACTGGGTAGCCAGCGCTCTTCGTTAATTTCTTCTGTCATGGCATTAAACACTTCTGCTAGCTTATTAAGCTGAGTCGCCGAATCAGCTACTGCTCGGGCTATAGCGTCCCAATCAATATCATCTTCATTCATGTGCTCTTAATGTACTTAATAATTTCACGATACATAGCTTGGTTCTCCGTGTCAACTGCCCACTCATCCGGTATAACAAGCTCGCCCTCTTCGTCATAGATAAGCCTTTGTACAGGCTTATCGTCAATGAATACCATCCACTCATTGTAGCGGTCGCTGTAGTGAGTCGCCCAGCGCTGATCTGCGGTGATTTCCTCGGCGTCAGGTGTCTGCACAGGTTCGGTGAACTCTGTACGCTTAGACAGGCGCTTGGCGTTGTAGATCAGGGTACGGTTACGCGCACCAATCTCGAACTCGATGTCCTCAATACGCTTACCATCCGCCTGAGCGACAATAATCTCGTCGCCCACGGCCTTAAGCAGCGGCTCAAGCTCACGCTCAAGCTCCTGTCGCTGACGCTGTTTGATTTCAGCACGCTTAGTCTTGTACTTAATGTAAGCGTTAAGAAGATCAGTCGCCATTTTCAAGCTCCAAACCTAGTTCGATCATCTTAATGTTTGCCTGAATGAACCCATCAAGCAGAGCTTTCAGTACATTGATCGTGTCCTGTCGATGATAAAGCCACTCCTGATCACTCATACCAGGAATCACTTCGATCAAATCAGTAACCGATTCGGCAACACCTTTAGCCTTCTCAGCAATATTTTCATACTCGCTTTTAGGCATCCGTGTCCCCCCAACCAGAATAATAGAAATATCCCTCTTCGAATGCATCAAGAACAAGATAGTTCTCGTCTACATCATGAATCTTTTCGCCCGTCACCAAGAACACGATGTCGTCCTGTGGAAAGGTATCCCACAGTTCCTCATCGGTAAGCGGCTCTGTGCGTCCCTCATCGATCTGAGACTTAGCTACATGCTCCCCATGCTTGAGGGCAACGTTCAGGTGATAGTTCGTAATCGTAAAGTAATCGTTAGTCATATTTTTAACCATTAATAAGCGAGGTTCAGGTTTACAAAAGCAAACGCAGCGACGATAAGCCAAAAAATGGTCCAATAGGTCAGGGGATTCTTAGCCCACCATCGCCAACCAAACTTACGCTTACTGATCTTGCCAAAAGCCACTGTTAGCCAATCACTGTGCAGGTCACGCTCGTATCCCCAATCGTAAGGATTATGATCCCACGCCCAATAGACATAAGTTTCTGGCGTTGAATTAGCAATTTCTTTAGGTACCTCGATAGTGAGGTTACCGTCACGATCTGCAAGCTTAATGTTAGCCATTATGTTTCTCCTGATCTTTTATGTTCTTACTACTTAAGAAAGCTTACCACGGTTGGCACTGTCTGTCCAACGTAGTCACGCAGCCACTGCGGCGCATCCTCGTCAGTGTACCAGTCGTCATCGATACCGTCAACACCCTCGGGGGTAGGCACGTATTCCAGCACCAAAAACGGGTAACGCTCATGCTTGTGGTAAAACTCAACCACCGTGCCCTTATCATTGACACGGTAGACTGTGCTATTGAAGATGTTGATGTCCAGCGCGTGGTGCTCTTCTACAATATGCTTATTCATTTTCTTCATCCATATCTTTTAAGGTGGCAAGAATGGCAAGAGCTACCTCTTCTCCCTCTTCCCGTGTAAGCCAAATAGGTACAGGATTTGCATGATTAATTCGTAACATGTGAATGGAAATTTTATTCGGACCCAATTCAGCAATTGTCACGGTGCGGTAGTCCAAATCGTCTACGAATATTTCCCAGCACTCATCGTCCTCATTCCACTTAGTCGCCATTTTGATTACCTCTCCAATCGTAGCCTTGATTGGTTAGCTCAGCGAGCAATGCCAGCGCCAAAGTTTCGGCATCTTTATGAGTTAAAAACACACCCACGAAAACGTTGTATACTGCGCCATCATTATCTGCTGCTTGCTCACCGGCACGACTGCCCAGGAACAAAGGGAAGTCTGGTAAATGTGGATTGTCTTTCATAAATTGCCATAAACACCATATCCTTGATCCCTAAGCTCAGCCAAAATAGCTAGAGCGAACTCTTCTGCGTCCTTAGCCGCAACATGAACCGCATCGCCGCCAACACCAAGAAGTATCGCGGGCTGTGGCGGATTATCAACAGATAATGCTGATTGCCAAACTGTGAGATTATAGCTCCCTGCCGATGTGCTTCCTACAATACGTGTAGGGTTTCTCATGGTGCGTTACCTCCACCTAGAGGATAACCCTGATCCTTAAGTTCGGCAAGCAGAGCAAGAGCCAGAAACTCAGCCTGTTCCTGACTAATCCAACTAGCGAAACTAGTTTCGCTTGTGCTTATGTCTACAAAAATAGGTCTTACTTTTTGCATAGGCGGATGATCTGTCGTTTCCACAGAGATATAAGCATAAGGGACTTCAAACCCCTTTGTGTGTTTTCTTTGTTCTTCACTCATTCTGCTCTCTCACCGCCTTTCGTATCTGCTCACGCTTAGTTCTTTGACGCTTGAAACGCTTATCAAGGTGTGGGCTGGCGGCATTTGACCGTCGTTTTTCCATCATTGCATCGTACAAATCGCGGTTTGGTCTGCCGCCAGCCATTTTTACCCCTTAAATATAATCAGACCATGTGTGAGACTTTTTATCTCGTTCCAAAGTTAGCACAAAGCCCTCGTTATTCTCGAACACGAATACTCCTGTATCGCCATCAATGGATTTAAGGTTCTCCGCGCCAAAAACAGCAACACTATAATCATCAAACTCATCGCCCTGATCGTATTCAACAGCAAATCTCTTGCTCAGAGGATTACCGTGCCACTCAGTGCGTTCAAGCTTTGCCTGACTACCGTCCCGCATACGCATTGATACATTGTACAGCGCCGCACTACTCGCCTCAGGCTTAGCATTGAGAATTTCGATAACCTGATGCGGACTCTCATTATACATGTTCATTTCTTCAACCATAGCCTTAAGCATGTCAAAGTTGAACTGTCCAAAAACCGCCGAGATACGAATAAGACTTTCGATATGAGACTTATCCTTGAGATTATCATCACAATACTCACGAATGAAATCTGACTCTAGTCCCGAATATTCAAGACGATAATAAATTCGCCCCGGACGGTTCTGCATGTGCTCATTCACGCGGTACTTATCGTTACAGGTGATGACGTAGAGCTTTTTACTCGTGTAAACACCATCCAACAGAGTCAAAAGCTTTTCTTGCTCTTCCCTGTTATATACCTTTTCGAACTCATCAAAAACGATCACAACTGGCTGCTCAATGCTTTGCATAAAGCTGTTGAATGTATCACCAAACCACGCCTGATTGATGACAATGGTCGGCATACCCTGATGATGGCCGCCAAGACTAAGCAACTTAGCCAGCAGGGTCTTGCCCGATCCCTTTTCGCCAGAGAGCATAACACCGGTTGAGCCTGTGCGCTGTTCAAAGGTGTTCAGAATGCGATGGGCCTGCGTGATGGTATTACCATAAACCTTACCCTTAGGCTCTTCGAAGTTCTCGATCTGCTCCAACGAATAAACGTCATTCATTGGATCGTATTTTACAGTGTATGTGCCAACAGGAAGTTTGTTGTGCATGTCGATTGCGTTGGTGGGGCTGACCATCCACTGCGTGCCTCGGCGAATAAAGTACGGCATTTTTAATCCTTAAATTCGGTGATTTTCCTGTTTCTAAGAGGCATCCATGACCACTGTGCTCGGTCTTCTGTAGTTTGGAATTGTTCCGGGAAAATATCTTCCAACTTGTCAACAACGTTGTGTGGAACTTTGCTGAAAACAGCAATCTTGTTTGTTTCGGTGTCCAGCACCGCTGGAATATAGCTAAACGCTGTTTCGTTTACCTTAACGACTTTAAGCATTATTGAATATACTTTCTCCTAGATAAGTCACGAATGGAATTCCGAAAAGAAGAATAGAAATTCCTATGGTGAAAGCCAGAATAAAAACAATTAGTCGCAGTGAGATAGGTTCCTCATATACCGTAAGAGCACCAAACGATGCTATGACAAGGAATATGCCGCCTCCCATTACAAGAACGCCCAGCAGCACAATACCTATAGCTGCCAGTGTGGGGCTTGTCCAAAGGTCAGTGAAGTAATCCCAGTAATTCATTTTAATTCCTAAAATTTTGCGAGTCGAGCTAGCACCTTGAATGCGTGCGCTCGTTCCTCTTCGGAAGCCTCTTGTACTACAAGAAGGTTTTGCCAGTGGTCGATCACCAGTGTAGCGGCAGCTACCTGTGACATGTCAAACCTTGCCTGTGAATATCTTCTCACAATGGGCAAAATTGTGTTCGTGGGATTGTGCTGGACGTGATCGAACTCGGGGCGCGGGTCGAAACGGTAAACGCCACCGGAAAAGTAGTTTGCCGTATACTCATCTGGATACCGGTTCCACATATCGGGGCAGTCGTTGATGTAGGGCAAGAAGTCGTGGTTTAGGTCGCGTGGTGTCTTGCTGGCGAATTGCATTTTAACTCCTAAATTGGTTCGATTTCGGTAACTGTCAGGACGGTTTTCTTTACCAGTCTACAGTTCACCCAGCGGTATCCCCAAATGCCCTCAAACTCCGTATCCCAGGTATACTCGACATCATTGCATTCCATATGTAGTGCGCGTGCCTCGGCCTCAGAAGTGCTTTCGTCATGGTATCTAACCTCAGGTCCGATCCAGTTACCCTCAGCGTCGCGCCAATAGTGGTCGTACTTATGCAGGTACGTTTCTTCAACCGTGTGAGTTTGCATTTTAACCCTTAAAATTTTTGTCGCGCAGAATCAGTTCTACCCCGTAAACGCATACTATAACGCCCAACGCCAAAACGACAAGCGACACCCAGGGCGCAGGACTTTGCGATGCTGCCGCGGCTCCCATGCCTCCCCCGAGCCAACCAAGAAACACGAACAAGGCTCCCAGAACTCTCATTTTTAACTCCTAAAAGTGATGTTACTTAAATAATATCATGCTAATTATTAAATAACTAGTAGACGAGTCCTCAGTATTTTCTAGGGCTGTTATCTTTTAAAAAGGACTGTTTCGTACTAGTTATTTTATAATAAGCATGTGTTTGTAGGCAAAAAAGATAATATTTGTGGTCTTATCACCGTGTACGGGGGTGTTTTTCGAGTCTTGAGGGCCTTAGATCGCATTGAAATGTAGCTGTACGAGAACAGGGGGGTAGGCTCCCTTATATATACAATAATATTATAAAAATAAAATAATAAATATACATATATAGAGGGAAGGGAGGGGGTCAGTTCCAACACAGCTACATTTTATGCGGATTTTGGTTTGGTGCTTGACTTGAGTTAGTTCGTGATGTAAGATCGTGGCATGATTATGTGTATCGATTGCGAACGTGCCCCAGCACAGATTATGGGTAGGCGTTTATGTAAAACATGTGCTCAACGCAATCGTAGAGCAGGGACACTATGGATGTTCCCAGATATTGGAGCTTATGACTCTAGTACGATGAGTGGGGCAGAGAACCTCGATGATCTAGTGCGGTGGGTTTACGAGTTTGATTTTAACGTTCTGGTTGCTGGATTACAAGAACTAGATTACTCGACCATCACTTACATATTTACAAAAACAGGCAATCACAAAATCGGTTTTGGTGGATACGGTGCACTAGATAATGGAATAGTTTGCTGCTTTGAATGCGGCGAGCACGAAATACATAGCAGGGGATTATGCCAACAATGTTATGACGGCAATAAATACCAATTTATGATCGGTAAGTATCCCACTGACAAATACGTTCGTAACGTAAAGGGCTATGTTTATTGGTTATTGAATAACCATCTTCAATTGGTTATTGATGTCGGTTCTGAATTCGGTGTCGAATTCGAATTTATACGGTGATTGAACTGACCAGAATAGATTCACCGATAGTTAATGCGATTGCCTCCTGATCATAGACAGCCGCAAGTGTGCCTAGCTCGTACTTAATATCGTCAATAGCCCAGTCAAGCAAAGCAATATTTGTTAGAAGTGTGAACTTTACAGACTCTTCTGAAATGCCGTTCCACTCACCGATACCCTCATGAATCTCAAGACGGTCAGCGGTGAGCATGAAAGTTTCCAAGTATTCCTTAAGGTGATTCTGGAACTTATTCCAGTCCTCAGTGCTCATGGGTTCGTTAGTGGAGGACTGGTTGCGACCGATTGTGATCGTGTAGCTGAACATTTTTAACTCCTAAATTATTAGGTCTTTGACCAATACAGCTATTGTAATCCACACAAGGGAAAAAGTAAAACAGGCTATCAGCACCTTCTCAGGAATATGATGCATGTGTGTTGCTCCCGTAATTAACTACACATGGAGGTATGCATGGATCGATGGGTGTGGTTTGCCTGACCAGCCCATGCATACTACCAAGCGTATTTAATTACTCAGGAGCGACAAACGTACCCACTTTGCTCAGCCAGACGTTCGGCTTACCGGGACCATTCATGTACTCATTGGCCGCGGTGGCGCACTTGTCATAATCGTTGTCCTGCAAGCGAAGAACACCATTGACATATACGCCATATTTTCCATTACGCATTTTTAACTCCTAGTTTTCGTTTGGTTTGTGGTCAGTTCTGGAATACCCAGGGACGCACTTGGTAGGCGGTGGATTGATATACGTGGTTGTATTCCTTGGCTACACTTTCCATGTTTGCGTAATTACCGCACTCAACAACCATCTTACGCTCAGTGTCATAGACAATGGCGAAATCGTTGACTGGGATAGCTTTACCCATTTTTACCTCCTAGATTGAGTAGCGCAAAGCAATGCCATAATTACCATGAGTGTATACCTCCACGATAGTTGAAGCGATCATAGGGTAATTGTTCTGTGACCATTCATTCATCATTTCGAAAATGCTGTCTGCAATACCCATAGCATCACTAGGCGTAATGCCTATGGTTGAATCATCCGCGATACGCTGAATGCGGCGTGGGCTTAGGAGTGCTTTATTCGGCAATTCGATAAACACATGGTCTTTATTCACTATCACAGCGCTCAACCGACTGAACATTTCCCGACGCTTGAGCGTGCCCACCCTGCCGTGATCAATGGTCATCCGTGCCGCTGGCATAATAACAGCGTTAATCATTTTCATCCCCTAAAATGTGCCGCTGAGCAATTACCGAAATACTGGTTCTGCCTACAACTCTAGATTCTCCCTTAATAGGGAAAAACATCGTTTCGATTACGCCGTTACTCAGCATAACTGTTGAATATTCCCCATCATTTCGTTTAGTAATAATTGGCGCGAACATATTAGTTAATCTCCACTTCATTACAGGTGAACCATGATTGGTACTCTACACCATCACGGAAGCCGTCGTCATATGTTTCGCTTGTGTTAGTTGTTGCCGGTCCTAGGGTGGGTGTGGGTGTCTGGTCTGTGAGTCCCGCTGTAAGCACCATGCCCAACAGAACACCTGATCCTACCATCGTAACGACGTTGAATGTTACCAGGATGAGTGTTTTCTTTTTCATTTCTAACCCTTAAAAGTGTCGTTATCAAACGTGCAACACGTAAGGGCTAGTGGGCAGGGTGCGGCTGAAATGCCAGATACGCTCCGGCGTGTAGGTGTGGGCCACTTTACGGTCACCCGTTTGAATTGGCTGATGATACTCAGTAAGTACCATGATGCCCTGCTTAATGCTGATCATGTAGTAATCCGCATTGTTATCTCGCAGGATGCGGTTCAGACGGTCGCTAGTAGTACGTGAATTCCACCCCGCGTTATCAAGGGTGAAATGATCTGGACCGATGTCAGCAATCGGATTACCGTGGTGACGAATACCGATAGTGCCGTACGGCGTACGCTCTGCCGTAGTTTCGTAAGCGAGTTTGATTCTATCCCGCTTAGATACATCGATCAGTTTTGTGAGGTTGCCATAAGTCAGTTTCGGCAAGTTGAGATTCGACATGTGCTGATTGCCTTCCATTGGTTGCGGTTAATTTAACTGGTTAAAACGTGTGCCTAGCGTGGAATCGAACCACGATTGCTACCTATAGCCTAGGCGATATTTAGTTGTATGTCGAGTCACTGTGAATACTCATCCTATCCCCATAGGGTGAGTATTCGTGTTTAGGGTGGGCCTACGTCATCCCACCCTATTCACTGTTACAGTTCGTCGTGAGCCTTGACGATGCCTAGCGCGCCATGTGCGGCACCCTTGAGTGTTTCCTCCTGCTCTGCCGTCAGGTCTGTAAAGCCTTTTTCGTAAACGTCATCCGGCAGACCCTCCAGGATGTCGCGAGCTTTTTGCAGAGCACGAATGTACGTTTGGAACGTAGGCGCACTGTTCGTTGAGCCCTTATCTTCCTGGTCGCGGTTGTACAGGTCCGTCAGTGCATCCCAGACCGCACGAAAACGGGTAAGCGGGGTAATCGTTTCCAGCAGGGGCGCGATGGTGTCACCAATGGTCTGCTTAGTCGCCTTGGCGCCGTGACGGTAACGGCACTCATCGATCAACTTAATCAGGTCCATGTGAGTGCGGTTACGCTGTTTGTCCTGCGACTCGTGAATACCCGCAAGCTGATACAGGCTGTACACCGTAGCGGCGTTGCCAATGCTGGACTTCGAGAAACCCTCGGGGAGCATACGGCCCGCCAGTTCGGCGGTTGCTCTCACGTCCTCGAATACAGCTGTAGCCGGGATGCGGTGCGTTTCCATGCGCTGACCCACCAGAAGCACACGCTGTGCCGTGGTCTGGGCGCTAGGAGCGAATGCGTCAAGGATGAGCGTTGCGTCATCCGTGCTCAGGTGTGCCCGTTCGGTGGGGGCGTCTTGCTTAGTTGCCATGATCTTACCTTTCGTTGTGTGTGGTGTGGTGTTAAGTTGTGAGTGTAGCAGAGTGTGGGGCTACATGTGCGTGCGGGTGAGGTTAGAGCCCCGCCCCTTGGTACACGCCCGTGTAGACGGTGCCGTTGTGCATGTGACGACGGTAGTAGCACGGAACGCGCCCGTTGTAGTAGCCGTTCGCGTCAAGGGTGCGAACCTCATAGATGTGGTTGTCACGGATGGGTGCCTGGGTCTGTGCCCGTCGTGTTGTGCTCATGTAAAGACAATACCACGGAATGGGCGACTTAATGGTTAAAAACGTGTACGTAGGTAGGTGCTCATGTAACGATCATGTAACGGTGGGCGGGGAAGGATTCACATAGCATAAGCGACGAAAGAACTCAAATCTGTATGCAAATGCATGGATAGCCACGGTGGCGGGGGGTGCATGTAAATATCGGGGCTCAGTTTTGCTATATAGAAAATTTTGAACTTAAATTTCTTCTATAGAAAATCTTAATAAGCCTTTAGGGTATAATAAACGTTATTTCACTATTTAAAAACTTAACAAAGACCCACTATTTATGCTATACTTATACAAGAAATATGTGATAGACTCCAATACATGGACGATATGCGAAAGGTAGCAGCAATTATTGTTGACTACGATTATTATGTATTAAATGAAAAGGTTAGACGGTTTGTTGACCAGCGTGAGGATAAAGCTGTGCTGGTTTTGCTGGTCGGAACGCCGCAAGCCGAAGACCCGGACAATCATCCCGAGAATCTACCGGAACCAGCGTGGAATGTTGTAATTAGGAACACGCCGAATCACCCGGATAAGGTATTCAAGGAATATGCGTTGAATGCGCTGTCCCAGCACAGTAATCTGTCCCCGGCACTGGCTATTGATATCTTCAACTCCGACATCTACGATGAGGCCGGGGTACTACTCACATTGGACGGTGGTTATTTTGGATAATTTACTCATTAGTAAATTAATAGAAAAGGCAGAAGAGTACGGGTTTAAGTGGGAGTGGGACGAAGAATTAAACGATTATGTATTGGTTGATCTTTAATGGCTAATCAAATATATCAATTAACAGCGCCTCCCCTTGAAATAACTATAGCCAAGAAACTACTAGGTAAATATAGGCTAGATGTTTGGCATATAACAGAAACCAAAAGGGGTGCAAGGGTTTTCTACGGACACAATGAATACGCCTGGACGCAGGCAGGTATCATGGATAAGTTAGAGACTGTACTAGAGCAGGCTGGTATTCTGCATGGGTAAGCAAGTAGGCGGATTGACCATGCTACAGGGCATGGTACTGGATATGACGGCAGAGGGAAAGAGCCCCCGCCAGATTGCCGAGGCGCTGGGCATCGAACCCGCTGAGGCTGCGAAGATGGCTTATGACCTGTTGGACCGAGAAATCGTCACCGACACGGAACAACGACGCAAATTGCAGGTCTACCGCCTGGAGAAGATCGTAGAGGCCCTGTGGGCGAGAACGATGAACAATGCGGACAAGGACGACGTTCGTAACCTTGTTGAGGTTTTGGACAAGCTGAATACCCTACTTGCGCTGAACAAGGAAGTAGACGCACAGCAGTTCACGATTATGCACCAGCACCAGTTTGCGGTGTACATTACAGCGCTACAAGGACTTATTGCAGCGTTTAAGGCTATTGCTCCGAATTTGATGACTGAGGAAGAGTGGGCCGCTTGGACCGCTGATCAGCTTGAGGCGAGCAAGAATATTCTAGCGATTGAGAGTTAGTGATGGAAGAGTTAGTTAAATACGTTATTGAAAGGCCTACGAAGCACTATCATGAGGTTATTCTACAAAAGGGCGAAGTAGTTGGCTTTTTGGAAGAACTAGTGAAGTACGAGAACTTGTACCACGGGTCGCTAAAGATAACCTATTTACAGCTTAATCAGGAGTACATGCTAACATTTGAGACTAGTGGATTGTAATGCCAATTGATGATGTAGTAGGCGGGGTATTCGACTCGGTTATTAGTAATTTCCGACAAGAGTCCCGCAAATCGATGTATGCCAATGATCCGGTAGCTTGGGCGAGGGATGTGCTGGGCGTTGAGCCGTGGAGTAAGCAACAGGACATTATGCAGTCCGTGCAGGCCAATGACCACGTTGCTGTGCGCTCCTGCCACGGATCGGGGAAGAGCTATGTTGCGTCCCTCCTGGCATGTTGGTGGATCAGCACACACCCGGTGGGTGAGGCCATTGTAGTGACCACGGCACCTACGTATGCTCAGGTGCACGCTATTTTGTGGGAAGACATCCGAAAGCACCACCTAAACGCTAAGGAGCGCTTTGAGGCTGGTCTAAGTCCGATGAAGATTCCGGGCTACATCACACAGTCCGATCAGTGGAAGAGCGACGACGGCCAGTTGCTGGGGTTCGGGCGTAAGCCCGCCGACAACAACGATCACGGTTTCCAGGGTATTCACCGTCCCTACGTGCTAGTTATCATTGACGAGTCGTGCGGTATTAAGGAAAACCTGTTCGTGGCCGTTGAAGCCATTACAACCACTGAGAACAGCCGAATCCTGGCAATCGGTAACCCTGACGACCCTGCAACGCATTTTAACAAGTTTTTCACTCGTGATGACACATGGGCCACTTTGGACGTGTCGAGCTTTGACTCACCCAACTTTACTCGTTACCACGAGGGACATTACGATAATTGTACTGATGAGGACGAATGGACACGAAATCAGTGCCAAAAGCGTAAATGGGCAGAGCGTTGGGACCGCGACCGTGCACTAAACCTTTCGGACAAGGTACTAGGACTTTTGCCTAACCACGAGTGGGTAGAGCAGCGTAGACGCTCTTGGGGTGTGGAGAGCGCCCTATGGATGAGCAAGGTGCTTGGGGAGTTCCCGCTACAGTCGGTGAACACGCTATTTTCTGTCGAAACGCTGTCTAAGGGCATTGACACTAACATTACTCCTGTCAGCACTGACCCGGTGATCCTGGGCGTTGACCTTGCCCGCTTCGGACCTAACTACAGCACTATCTACTCGTATGAGGGTGGAAAGCTGAGATTGGTCGATAAATGGGGCGGTAAGGCTGATGAGTCCAAAGTTGACGGTATGGAGTCCGCAGCACGAGTACACCAGTGGGCTCAGGCCCTTGGGGCGACAGAAGTGCGTATTGACTCGGAGGGTGTGGGTGGACCGATCCTTGATCAGGTAAACCGTCTGAGCGAAGGTAGCTATGCGGTGATACAAATGAAGGGTTCACGCACCAGCCCGGACAACTACAGGTGGATCAACAGCCGAGCTTACTGGTATGACAAGCTTAGAGAAAAAATGTTCAATGGCGAAATAGACATTGATATGAATGATAAAAACTTAATAGAGGAGCTTGAGCAGATACAGTACCACTTCAAAAACAGATTTAAGTCCTTGCAGATAGAAAGTAAGGAAGAAATGGAAAAACGCGGACTAATGAGTCCTGACTTCGCTGATGCGGCTGTTTACGCTGCCGCGGACATGAGCTACGTTACAGAGAGCGTTTTGGGTAAGTATCAAGTAGGCGACAAGATTTCTATTAGTGCTGTTGGTTATTTGGGAATTGACAATGATAACTGGGTAATTAGCCCTTATTAAGACATGGTAGAATAGACTAATGGGATTCTTTGATAAATTTGACGCTACCCCTGCTGTGACAAGCAGGGAGATTGCTGTGCAAGAAGCCAAGATAGCTGAATTAGAAAATGAAATCGGTCATCTAAGCTACGACCTAAGAGAAGCCAAAGAAGACCTACTACGTGTAGCAGACGCCTTCGACAATATTGGGTGGATGCCGCTTACCGTAAATGATGCTAAGGAAATGAGCCTTGCCACAATCAAGAAGATTGCGGTGGTGTCTCGTTCGCTTTACACCATGAACCCTTTTGTCAACCGAGGCGTAAATGCGCGCATCGGGTACATCTGGGGTCGCGGAGTAGCATTTGACGGCGTAGACGACATTGCAGACGAAATCGAGCTAAACCGCAAGAAGCTGTTCAACAACACAGCCTACACCGAACTAGAGCGCGTACTTGCTACGGATGGTAATGCATTCACCGCCCTTCCTGTCGGAGACAAGAATGAAGATGACGTAACAGCATTTCGCATCCCACTTGACCAGATTTACAGTGCAGTAAGTAATCCACAAGATATTGAAGAGATTTGGTACTACCGACGCGAATATAACGTCAAAACAGTTAATGGTACTACTGGGGAAGAAAAAGATAAAAAGATTGTTAAGTATTACCCCAGCATAGAGTATTACCAAAAGCTACAAAAGTCCGGTAAGTCTCTACCTAGACGCTGGCGTGATGCTGGAGTTGAACAGAACTTTGCCATCCACCATGTGTCTGTCAACAAGCAAGTCGGTTGGCGCTGGGGTGTACCTGATATTCTTCCTGTTATTTTCTGGGCTAAGGCTTACAAAGAATACCTAGAAGATAACGCTATGCTTGTTAAGGCGTATTCTCGTCTAGCATGGCAGATACAGTCAGGCTCAGCGTTGGGTGCACAAGCCGCTGGCGCACAGGTTATGACACCGCCCACTCGTGACCCCATTACTGGGGAGCTACGTAACATTGGCGGTACGGCGGTTACGGGGCCGGGCACCGTGGCTACCCCTATGCCAGCTACGGGATCGAATGTGGACTTTGACAAGGGTTCCGCTATGGCGGCTGCTATTGCGTCTGGTCTACAGGTTTCCAAGGTTGTTATTACATCAGACCCAGGATCGGGTAACCGGGCCACGGCTGAAACTCTTGACCTACCCACGCTTAAGGCTATGGAGGCTCGTCAACAGTTCCACAGTGACCGCTTTATGGCGATCTTTGAGTTCTGGGGTGCAAAGATTCGTCCTGCCATTAATGCTAACAAGAAAAAGGGCGTTGAAGCAACCGAAGCTGAAAATAATAACAACGGCCCTGAATATGCACTTGTTACATGGCCTCAGATTGAATCTGATTCTACTAAGGATAGGATGACCGCCGTTGGCGCTGCTGCTGAACTTGGAATCATTTACAAGCAAGAAGCACGTAAGGACGCTCTCGACACACTGGGCATTGCACCTTACAAGCCGTGGGATGAACTGCCGACAATGGAAGACGACCCGCGAGCTAAAGAACAGTTTGAACAACAGCAACTCCAAGCCGAACAGGCGTTCCAACAGCAACAAGTAATCGCTAAGCAGGGAGTCTCGGGCGGCGTGTCCGCAAGGGGTGGCGCCCAATCTACGGCCAATTCAGCGCGTCAGAACCGCAAGGCTGACAGCAACAGCAAATAAGGAATAAAAATGGCATTTACAAACGCATCTAAGGAAACAGCCGCGCTAGCGGTAACTGGTCTAGGCGCTTACATTAGTCTGCACACAGCCGATCCCGGAACAACCGGGGCTAGCGAGGCAACTGGTGGTTCACCGGCCTACGCCCGTAAGCTTACTACATGGACAGGTGGATCGTCAGATGGATCGGTGACTGGATCACAGGTAACATTTGATGCTCCTGCGGGTACTTACACACATATGGGTATTTGGACCGCCTCTACTTCTGGTACATTTGTGGCAGGATTTGCACTGTCTAGCTCAGCTACGCTATCCGCACAGGGCCAGATTTTGGTTACTCCCACTGTCACAGTTAGCTAATAATGACTTTAAGTGAAGAAGTATTAAGATATATAGACGGCAAAGAAAACTCATGGTTGACAGAGAGAAGTCAACTGATTACTTCGCTAGAAAAAGCAAATGCAGATTACGCTCTTCTGGATAAAGCTAAGACGACAGAAATAGATGATCTAAAGGCCAAGATTCAATCTTTGGAAGAGCAGATAGAGCAATTAAAAAACAGCCCTGAGCTAAATGGTTGGAAGCTTATATACTCTTCTGATCTTACTAAGGATGATGGCTGGACAAAAAACGAGGAAACTCAGTCTAACGATAACTCAAGAAATCTTCGTAAAAACGCCGTATTTGGTCCTAGCGGTCTAGTAATCTACGGTCGTAGAGAGTCCGGTTACAACAGGCCCTACACAACGGCAGATGTTTTGGGTAAGCACATTAGTGTGCCAACCTACTTCCGTGCCGAAGTGGATGCTATTCTGCCAACTGAATACGCAATGTGGCCTGCCCCTTTGTGGTTCAGACCTTTGAGTGGTCCTAATGCCTCAGATGGTGAAATTGATGTGGCTGAAACTTGGACAGGCTCTTGGAAAGATTCTAAGACTTTTGGTGTCGCACTACACCCAGCGTATGGTTCTGGGCTGGGACATGTAAACGCCAAATTCGATTATAGCAAGCTTCCAAATCCAGACCCGGCAGCTATCCATACTTACGCTGTTGAAAAGACTAAGGGCAGCATTAAGTTCTGGTGTGATGGAGTTTTCATCAAAGAGTGGAAAACCGGCTCACCAGCATGGTTTGATTCTATTTTTGAGGTTGGAAAAACTTGGTATCCTAGAATAACGCTCCAAATAGGTGGAACGGGTTCACCATTTGAGCCGGAAGCTAACTGGAAAGAATCGAAAATGATTATTTCTGGTTTAAGGATTTACGAACCGGATAATTAATGTTAGTACAAGAATGGACGGGTAACGGTCAACTAGGCCTAGACCCGACGTGGCAGACGTTCAACACGAATATCGTCTACGACAAGTCCACGTTCGGTAGCACCGTTCTGCGGTGGGATGGTACCGGTACCCGCCTGATGGCGAAGTCGCCCCTCGGGTTGACGGAGTGCGCATTCTCGTTCGAGTACTACAAGACCGCGAACCCGGCATCGTCGCAGGTCATCGTCGGCCCGCAGACAACGGCGGCGGCGGTGGCTTGGAGAATACGTCAGTCGTCTGGTGGCGGGTTGATAGTTGACAACTCATCTTCTACTCAGGTGGGATCAACATCGTCAGCTTTGTCTAACAATACTTGGTATCGAATAGAAGGGCGTCAGACGGCGACGACGTTCGAGTTGAAAATTTTCGACCGGGCAACGAACACACAGCTCGGTTCGACAGTGTCGGCGACGTCAACGTTCGGTGGTGTCGATAACTTCCGTATCGGGCAGATCAACTCGACCCCGAACCTCGCCACGTTCTACGTCGCGAACATCGTCATCCACGACAGCGCCACAGCAACTCTTGGGCCGGTCGCGGATGGTGAGAACCCGCTTGTTGCACCTACGGTTGCACTTATAGGTGACTCTTTGCTGTATATGTCTCCGAACGCAACTACACCTATTGGTGAGGGTCCGGTACTTATACGAGAAGCACTTGAGGCCAGGAATGTGCACGCAGACTCCATGTACCTATGGGGTCTGGGCGGTAAGAAGATAACGGGCGCTGACTTGTCAGGTCGGTCGTCGCTGGTCAACTACACCGACGCGACCACTATGCTCGGAACCCCCGACTATGCGGTCATCGCACTCGGCACGAACAACAGTCCTGACAGCGACTCGACAATCAATACGGCTATTGATACACTTCTTGCCGCTATCAGCACGAGCACACACATTGTTTGGGTAGGACTTGCATCACAGGGCACCACTTCTACTCGATACATGGAAGTCAATGCGCTGATCCAGGCGAAGATCGCCGCACGCACGAACGCGGAGTACGCCGACTGGAATGCCTACATACGCAGCATTGACGGTGGAGTAACACCGTACCCGGCGCTGTGGCAGTCAGACGGCATCCACATGACCCACGACGGGTATGTGGAACGCGCCGAATTTATCGCTTCCTTTATTGATGTTTCCTCAGAGACTAGAACAGCATCAGGTACAGTTACGATATCCGGTACGGCTAACGCAACTGTATCGTATACAAAAACTGCTACTGGATCGGTTGCACTTTCAGGAACCGCAACTTCAAGCGTTATCCTGCCTAGATCAGCGGCGGGCTACCTGGCCGTGTCCGGAAGCTCTGCGTCAGGTATTGCCCTTCAAGCGCAAGGGAACATCGCTGTAACCGGTTCCTCTAGTTACGCTATTTCTACTTACGCTGTTGGAGTTTTGACACTTAGTGGCATTGCCGTAAGCAATGTAGTAATAACCAAAACAGCAACGGGAAATCTTGCGCTAAGCGGTACAGCACAATCGAATGTTTCAGGCGGTGCTATTGCCGTTACTGCAACAGGGAATCTCAGCCTTTCCGCATCCACAGCCTATCTGATTAAATATGCTTTAGTTTCTAATGCTATACTTAACATATCTGGGAGTGCGATAAGCAGCCCTCAAACAGTCCTAAGTGCTGTAGGTAATTTGCAGATTTCGGGTCTGGCTACAAGCAACACCGTGCAGGTTCTGTACTCCGTGGGGACGCTTTTAATTTCTGGTCAAGGAGTAGTGGGAAGTAACGAAGTTATTCCTGATAAAAGAACCCTAAAGGTTTTGTCGTCACGACGAACTTTGTATTCTTTGAGAAGAACAATTAGTGAGAGTATTAGATAATGGCAACCAGACCAGCATTTACCAAGCGTGGAGATACACAAATGACCTGGGTGTTGAATATGAATTTGACCGGAGCGACAGTTAAGGCATTTGTACAGGGTACTACAGGTGATCCCATAGAGCTACCTGCAAGTATTGTAAATGCTGCAAAGGGGCAAGTTTCTGTTACAACAAGTTCTTTGGATGTTGATAAATACAAATTAGAGATTGAGGTTACTTCTGGTGGGGTTATTTCTACTTTCCCAGATGAAAAATATGCTTCTTTGGTTGTATATCAAGACCTAGGATAATGTGTTAAAACACCTTAATAAGAAATGTGATACACTAGAAACTGATGTTAAGAGAGAAAGAAGCTGTTGAAGCTAGCGGATTGACGGGTGAGCTTGTCGGACGCCGCTATAAGTTGCGCCTTATTGAAGGTGATCGATTGGGCTCAACCGGTTATTACCCAGCAGAAATGCTTAAGCGTGACGGCCCCAAGATTTTTGTTAAGGGTACGCCTATGTACCTCGATCATCTTTCTCCGCAAGAGAAGGCTGTTCGTCCTCATGGTTCAGTATTGAATTATGCTGCCGAACTAGCAGAGGATGCTTATTACGAGAATGACGGCCTATACGCAGACATCGAAGTTTTCGAGCACCATATTCCACTCATTAAGTCCCTTAAGGACAAGATTGGAATTTCTATTCGTGCTAGAGGTAACGTAACGGACACCGTTATTAATGGAAAGACCGTTCCGGTTTTCCAGGAACTAACTAAGGCCCACAGCGTTGATTTTGTTGTTAAGGCTGGTGCTGGTGGGAGAATCGTTCAGGTTCTTGAGTCGGCAACTGATGATGATTCCGAGGTTTCGGATGAACAAAAAGGAAGAGAAATAATGGAGCAGAAGGAAATTCTGGACGCTATTGCAGCGCTCCGAGAGGATTTCGGTAAGCGCCTGACCGACGTGGAAGAGGCCCTAAAGCCCGCTCCCGAGTCAGAGCAGAAGACCGAAGTTGACTCTCTTGAGGTTGCTGAGCAGCTAGCATCTTCTAGCCTAACGGTTGAGGGACGCAAGCGCGTCGTAGAACTTCACCGAGCTACAGGAAAGGCTCTTCCAGAGCTTATCGAGGCTGAGGAAAGCTACATCAAGAAGGCCGCAGAGTCCGCAGCAGAAGCTGAGGGTAACGAAGAAGGCCACGAGGCAGAGGAATCTGCCAACGAAGAAATCGAGTTCAAGCTGCCTAGCCGCTGGACTACAAAGAAGGACAACTAATGGCTCGTAACGAAGTTTACAAGGACGCCGATTTTCTTAGCCTTCCGGTTGCAACTGGTGCTCTATCTGGATCACCGGCTCGTATCGGTGGTCTGAACGTCGTTCTTACAACCAACGAGGGATCGGTTGACAAGCCTTCGGGTGACTACAACGAGGCTCCGTCTAGCAACAGTGCTGGATACGCTTCTGTTACACTCAAGGGAGCTTATCGCATTCCCGTTGCAACCACAACCACTCTAGCTGTAGGCGACCCCGTGTACATTATCACGGCGTCTAACACGCTAACAACCACAGCTAACTCAGGCGCTAACCCGGTATTCGGGCACGCTCTGAGTGCTAAGGGTTCTACGGCTGGACAGCCGGTAATCGTAAGGATCGCTAACTAATGGTTTCTAAGAAGCGTATGGCAGAGGTTGCCGAGCTAGTTGAACACGCTCTAGACGGCGACTACACTGCGCAGGGCCAGATCAAGAAGGAAATCCGCAGCTACGGTAGCGAGGCTGAGGAATCCCACAGCACTAGCGACTTCCCTTCTGCCCTTAAGGCTGTTACTGAGGTTGCCTTTATGGCAGAGTACCAGCAGATTGAGTCTGTGTACCCTCAGTACACTCGCCCATATAACGTCAACAACCTGCGCCCTCAGGCTTTCTACAGCCTAGCGGTTGATCTGACCAACCTCCCCGACACTAACGGTGGAGATACAACAATCAAGGATGCCCCTGGTGGTCTTCCTCGTATTCCTGAGCTTACTGAGTACCCTGAGATTAGCTTCTCAGCCAGCGAGACAAGCTTCGGGGTTGCTAAGTACGGTGCTCGCGTTGGGTTCTCGTTTGAAATGCTTCTCAACGACGAGTGGGGTGTTCTTGAGACACTTCCTAACCAGCTAGCGCAGCTTGCCCGCAACCAGGAAGACATTGTTGCAACTGAGGTTCTTGCCAGCACAACCGGCCCTAACCCTCAGTTCTTCTCAGACGCTCGTGACAACATCATCACGACAGCGAACGGCTTCGCATCGAACAACCCTGTTCTGACTGTTGACGCCGTGAACAAGGCAACTGCTGTTCTTCGCTCACGCAACTACAACGGTAACCCTGTTGTTATCAACCGCTTTGCGCTGATGGTTCCGCCTGCTCTTGAGGCTGAGGCTCGTCGTATTCTCGGTGTGACTGCTTTCGAGGTAACCGATGTTAATGGTACCTACACGGTAGCTAACCCGATCAGCGACATCCAGCTTATCGTGAACCCTTGGCTACAGCTTGTAGACAAGAGCGCTAACGTGAACACTACTTGGTACCTACTTCCGGTTCGCTCCGAGGGTGTCCGTCCCGCCGTTGTGTTCTCGAAGATTCGCGGTCGCGAGCTTCCTGAGCTTCGCATTGCTAACGCAACTGGTGACTACCTGGGTGGTGGCGCTGTTCCCGGTCGTGAAGGTAGCTTCCTGAACGACGACATCGAGTTCCGTGTTCGCCACTACGTGGGCGCCGCGGGTATCGCGTTCGAAACAGCAGCCGTATCTAAGGGTACTGCTTCCGCGTAATAAGGCTCCCCTCTGGAGAACTCAGCGTACCCTCCGCGCTGAGCAGAGGCCGTCCTCCCGGTTTAAGACTGGTTGAGGGCGGCCTCGCTTTATTTCTAACAGTTAAAATCTAGGACGACATGGCTACTGCTGAACAAATTAGAATCATACGTGCCCTTATCCCGGACACTGAGGCAATTTTTGGGGACGGCGACGATGAAACTCTCTTCACTGATACTGAGATTGGTGATTATTTTACTGCTGGTGGCTCCAATATACTTAGGGCCGCAGCGCTCGCGTGCCTCGCTATTGGCACAAGCGAAGCTATCATATCCAAAGTTATTCGTACTCAAGACCTACAGACAAACGGCCCCGCTGTAGCGGCGGCTATGGCTAAGAAGGCAGAGCTTCTTTTCGACCGCGCAGATGCGGAAGACAGAGCTACTGATCGCGGGTACTTTGACATTGTTGATTATGGAGAGGGATGGAAGCCTGTTCCAGAACTCACGGAATGGAACTGGTCTTATTAATGAACTTGCATGGACGATCTAGTCTAGACCCACGCTGGACCAAGCACCACTCTAAGGTTGTGTCGGGTTTTATGCTGGCAGAGATTAGAGTGTTTCGCAAGGTTCCAGGCGGCGCGTTGACCTACGATCAGCAAACTAGCACCTACACGACTAGCAACATAGAAGAAGTCTTTAGCGGTCCAGCACGCATTCAACCGTTTGGAATCATTGGTGACATGGTTGTAGGTCAAGATACAACCTCTAGAAGACTAATGCGTGTTCAAGTAGAAGACCTTGAAACAGGAATCAATATCGATGACATGATTCAGGTTTTGTCATCGCCTGACGCACCCGAGCTAGAAACATTTATGTTGGAGGTTCGAGGAACTATTTCGAGTAGCAATCCCTGGGTTACTGACATCGTGTGCGAGGCTGATACGAAGAGAAATGCCTAGTAAGTCTGGACGGAGTTGGGCTAACATTAGGGTCCAATCTGATGAAAAACATCTTCGCAATATGGCGGCTAGCATAGAGCGAGCGCCTGAAGAGTTTTTTGTTAAGAATTATTACCGGCACATTCAGCGTATAGCATTCGATGCTCGACTTCTCATTATTCAAATTATTGAAGAGTCTGAGACTCCTACGGGAGAAAGACGAGTAGCTAAGGGTGCTGGTCGAGCGGGCCGTATCGACACAGAGGAAATGCTCAAAGCTGTTTGGGCGCGTATCGTAAAAACAGGCAACAAGAGTTACCGCATGGAAGTCGGTTGGCTAGAAGGTAAACCAGGCCACGCTATCTTCCAAGAGCACGGAACGCGAACAGGCATTAAGGCGATGAACTCGCTGAACAGAGCCGCCGACTTTATCGAGGATGAAATACGTAAGCTGGCTGCTGGCGGTACTGGCTCTAGGGTTAACACAGATTGGGATTGGAATGCTCCTGGTCCTGGCGGAAAGAGCCTAGGCGGTATTCCAGACTGGCTGGAAAAAGGATAATAAATGCCTACATCACAACTACCAGGAGAAGACTCTATAGTCAGCAGACTAAAGACTATCCCCGGCGTGGATGTTATCGAGGGTGAATATACTGAGGATAGTTGGAAGCCTGACGTAGATGAAAACGAACTATTCAAGCCTTATATTCTTGTAGCTTTTTACCCATCAAGATCAGGATTTGATAACGGTCTTGCAGAACCGCACAAAGATACCGAGCGCGCAACGTTCGATGTTTTTATTGTGTCCCCCAATGACAGGTTGACCAGAGACATACGTGATCAAGTAAAGGATGTTTTATTCGAAGACTTCCGACCTATTGACGGAAGTTATATTCGTCCGAAAGGCGGTTATAAATTCGTTGATCCGGACCTAGGTTATCATAGATACGTACAGGTTCTTAGTCTTACTTATACTTTTAACCTCTCTTAATAAGTATGCTAAAATAGAAAGTGACATCATGAGCGAATTCATTCAATTCATACACAAGAGCAACGGCGTGGTAGCAACCTATCCGGCGCACTACGCTGACCACCCTGTCTTCGGTTTCGACCTAGAGGTATTCGACCCTAGCGAATATGAGGTAGACAAGGTTGATCTTGAAGACCACAACATCCCCGTAGACCAGCGAGGGCAGCTAGTTGCTGTTCCGCTAGATGAGCTTCTTAAAGAAGAGCTTATCGACCTTGCCGAGCGTGAAGGTCTAGATACTTCGGGAACAAAGGCAGAACTCATTGAGCGTATTGCCGACAACGCTAAGGAAATTTAATGGCTGGTACAAAGCTACTTAGAGGCAACTACTCTGTATATGCCTTCTTCCCTGAGGCTATTTCTAACTGGGCAAGCCCTACAGCATCGGCATTGAACGCTGCTGTCAGTGCTGGTCTAGGATTTGATATCTCGTGCGCAATTACTGACGATTCAGTAAGCATCAACCTTACGGACTCTGACACTGACGACTCCCTAAGTATCTGTGATATTGGTAACGTTAGCACACCTACGTTCTTCAACTACGAGGTAACATTCGACAGCTTCCGTAACGGGCCTGTTTCAGTGGGTTCTGCTGTAGCAGTTTACGAGATTCCTGTAAACCTGTTCTCTGCACCTGACCGTCCGTACTACATCGTAACGCGTATTGGACCAGCACAGGGAACAACATTTGCTGCCGGTCAGATCGTTAACATCTTCGGTGTAAACACTGACTACCCTACTGACGTTCTGGGTGACGGTGAGAACATTCTCTTTGGTTCTCGCTTCAAGCCTAGCGGCCAGGTATACACGAACGCAACTCTGGCTTAAGGATAAAACATGGCTAAGATTACAAGTAACGAGTATGTGAAGATCGCATGGGTGCTAGACGCAAACATGACGCCTTCACAGGCTCAGGCACCCACAGAGGCTATACTGAACGCCGGTACTACTGTTCAGCTTACTCCTGCTATCGCGTGGCAGGACTTTGCACTCGGGGCTACTGACTCTGATGATGTCGAAGACCGAGGAATTGCTGATCCGGGTAACGCTGTTTCCCGAGGATTTGCTAACTTCGAAGGAACGCTTTCGTTCTTCCGTGACGCAAACCAGGCAGACACCAACTCAGATTACAAGAAGGCATTCGACACCTTCCGCACTCCGCGTACCTACGGCTATATGATCATGCGCGTGGCGGACAAGAAGTGGTCAGACGCTTGGGCCGCGGGTGACCGCGTGAGCGTGTTCCGCTTCGTTGCAGACATCATTACTGATGACGCAACCGGTGACGACTCTGTGAAGTTCACTGTCTCGTTCCTCCCTCAGGGTCTTCTATACCCTTACACTGTTGTACGCGGTGACACTCCGCAAGCCATCACAGGCATTGCAGCCACTAAGACACAGACGGTGGCTGCTGGCCCCTATGTTCTCACTCCGCTTATCAACGGCGACGATATTCGCGCGGTAGCAACGTATTCGTCTACGGACACTACCAAGGCCCGCGTGACATCTAACGGTGTTGTTGTTCCTGTTGCGGCTGGTACTGCGACTATTACAGTGAACCACCCAGCGGCTACAGCGGCTGTGACCCAGGCGTTGACGCTTACATAATAAGCTTCAACTAGACAGTATAGTCGCTGTCGTCCATCGGAAAGACCCACTAGAGCAATCCTCTGGTGGGTCTTTTCGTGCTTAAAAACTTAATTGAAAATGTGATAGGATGTAGCTTATGGACACAGTAGAAGAGGCCCAGAAGCCCGGAACATTTGATGTACTTTCCTTTGTTGAAGGTACTGCTTATCCCACAGAGCACGTTACGCTTTTCCGTGACGTTGCTGCCGCTAAGAAGTACGCTGAGCTTGTAGCTGAGCGTATGAAATGTGACGATCAAGACGAGAGCACAGGGGAGTCTAAGGCTAAGGCCGCAGAACTTACCGAACAAATCGAGGCTGCACAACAAGAGCTAGAGGCGTCAGCTATGACCTTCATGCTGCGTGGGTATGCTCCCGGAATTGTGGAAGAAATTATACAGGCGCATAATGACCCTAATAATCCCGAAGACAACTCTGCGGACGCTCATCTTATAGCACATGCTATTGTATACGTTTCGGATTCCAGCGGCAACCAAGACACGAGAACTTGGTCTGCTGAGGATGTTTTAACACTTAAAAAGTATCTAGCCGAAGGTGAGTATCTTAAACTTCTCTCTGCGGTTGCCAGTGTGATTTTCAACGGCGCCGTATTTGAGAAGGCAACCGATGCCGGATTTCCTCGCGGACGCGCTGACCTGGCCTCAGAACTATCGGGAAGCGATAGCGGTACAGACAGCCTATGAAATGGGCGTCCCGCCCATGACGTTTTTGTCGGATAGCGCACAGCCTACCGACAAATGGACGCCACAAGATAAGAAACTTCTCATGGCGTGGACAATCCTCCAAAAAGAAACATGTAATGAGTGCGGTCAGCCACTATGGATTTGCCGCTCTAGCAACAATAACCTAACATTCGCTGTTCGTAAGGGCGTTTGTTACAGCAAAATGGCGATGGAAAAGTGGTCTAAGGACCGTAAGGACAAAGCCAAGCCAGGTGAGACAGTATACACGGTGGCCTCCCTTATCGATGAAACTAAGCCTATGCCAACAAGGGCAGAGTACCTAATGGAACTTAACGAAGATTAATGTCAGATAATTACTTGCAAACCGGAGTTGACTTTGATGTCAATGGTACCGCGGATGCCAAGGCTCTCGCAACTGCTATCGCAGGCGTGGCCGACAGTGTTCGTGATCTGGGTCGTGCAGCAAACAGTATCGCCGGTCAGGTTGAGAAGATTGAGCGCGGACTTGCAGGTATTGGTAAGGGAGCAAGACAGGCTCAGCAGGGTCTTAGCAGTCTAGCTGCGACTCAGAGCAAAACAATCAATGACCAGTTCAAGGCGACCCGAGAGCTAGTAAAGTACGGTGCTAACCCGGATTTTGCTAGCACTCGGGCTGCTTTGGGTATTGACCTAGAAGCACGAGAGCAACAAAAAGTTACTGAGGCAATTAAGGCTCAGAACATACAACGCAAGACACAGCTTGAGTTAATGCGTCAGGCGCGTTCGCAGGGTGGTTACGGACCTAAGCTAGAAACAGGTATCGGCCCTGGAAGCGCTGAGGCTGTAGCTAAGCGTTTCATTTCTTCTGGTACTGTCTTCCGTCAGGAAGCCGAAGCACAGGTACAGGCGCTTGACAAGCTTAAGCAAGCCAACCTAGCGTCGGCTAAGGCTGAGCTAGACCACATGAACCGTCTGACCAACCTACGTTACACATTGTATGATGTGCAGCGCTCATTCTTGACGGTTGGTATCGCCCTTACAGCATTCAACGTTTTAACGCTTAAAGCTGCAATGGATTATGAAACTGCGATGGCGCAGATTCAGCGCACATCGAGCATCAGTGGTAACGCTGTTCAGGAAGTACGCAATGACTTTGTTGACCTAGCTCAGTCTATTCCTACAGCGTTCAGTGAGCTATCCAAGATTGGTACTCTGGGTGGTCAGCTTAACATTCCTGCAAGCAGACTTGCTGACTTCACTAAGGTAGTTGCTCAGTTCTCTGCTACAACTAACGTAGCCGTGGAACAGTCGGCAACGGCTTTCGGTCGTCTAGATGCGCTACTTCCAGACGTTCAGGGTAACTATAACGCCTTGGGTTCATCTATTCTACAGGTGGGCATTAACTCGGTTGCAACCGAAACCGAAATTATCAACACCACTAACCAGATTGCTGCTGCTGGTCAACAGGCCGGATTCTCCGCTAATCAGATTATTGGTTTGGCCGCGTCCTTTGCTTCTCTCGGTGTCGCACCCGAAGCTGCCCGCGGTACAACCATCCGTTTGTTCTCCACAATCAACACCGCTATTTCTCAAGGCGGTAGCAACCTAGAAA
>Ga0075012_10001267_pt1 | contig 26289 bp, 22 predicted proteins | sample All_14_2_FD_71474 | JGI IMG/M metagenome (GOLD analysis project Ga0075012, IMG submission 71474) | Freshwater microbial communities in response to fracking from Pennsylvania, USA - Allegheny Zone_MetaG_DW_15 | ecosystem: Environmental > Aquatic > Deep subsurface > Groundwater > Drilled...
CAGCAATCCCGCCCTGCCCAGCGTCCTGCGCCGCAGCAGCAGCGCCCGGCCCAACGTCCCGCTCCTGCACAGCAGAACGATGACTTCGGTGAAGGCCCGATCACCGACGGCATGGAAGACGACGACATCCCGTTTTGAGAAATGAAGCGGGGGTTTTGCCCTGCTTGATTGGAAGAGAACCTGCTGCTGAGCCGTTATTTGCGGCCCTGTGAATTGTTCCGTCCCCAGCTTGGTTTGCGCGCTCAGCGCCGTCGCTTTGGCGTCGGCGTCTGCTGCCGAGGCCGTGTCCTTCCGCAATGATGTGATGGCCGCCATTTCCAAGGCCGGCTGCAATCTGGGCACCTGCCATGGGAATGCCACGGGCAAAGGCGGCTTCAAACTTTCCCTGCGCGGCCAGGATCCCGAACTCGATTTCAAAGCACTCGCCCGGGATGCCTCCGGCCGCCGTGTGGACCTCTTCGCCCCGGAGCGCAGCCTGATCCTCGTTAAAGGGGCAAATCAGATCGCCCACGAAGGCGGCAAGAAGCTTGATCCGAAGGCCTGGGAATATCAGGTGCTGCGGAGCTGGATCGCCGCCGGGATGCCGCGTGATGACAGCACCGCACCGAAAGTGACCAAGCTCACCGTCACGCCCACCGAGCTCGTTTTAGACGAGCCGCAGGACAAGGTGCAGATCTCCGTGCAGGCGACCTTTGCTGACGGCACGCAGCGCGACATCACGGACCGCGCCATCTATGAACCGCTGCAAAACGGTCTCGTCGAGGTGAGCCGCAGCGGCCTCGTGAAGCGCCTGCAGTTCGGTGAGCCGGGCGTGCTGGTGCGTTACCTCGATCAATCGGTGCCCGTGCAGCTGACGTTTGTGAAAGCCAACCCGGCCTTCGTCTGGAGCAGGCCGCGCCGTGACAACTACATCGACACCCACGTCTTCAACAAGCTCAAGACCCTGCGCATGAACCCCAGCGCAGCATGCAGCGATGAAGTATTCATCCGCCGCGCCTGGCTGGATCTCTGCGGCATGATCCCGCCTGCGGATGATGCGCGCGCCTTTGAGGCCGACACTCACCACGACAAACGCGCGCGCTTGATCGACCGCCTGATGGTGCGGCCTGAGTTCGCCGATTACTGGACGCTGAAATGGTCCGACGTACTCAAGGTCGAATCCCGCACGCTGGATACCAAAGGGCTGCGGGCCTTCCACGGCTGGATTCGCGACTGCATCACGCAGAACCGTCCCATCAATGAAATGGTGCGTGCCATGCTCGCCTCTCGCGGCAGCACTTATCACGAGCCCGAAACGAATTTCTACCGCGCCAACCGCACCCCCGAGCTTCGCGCCACCACGGCGGCGCAGGTGTTTCTCGGCACCCGCCTCCAGTGCGCCCAATGCCACAACCACCCCTTTGACCGCTGGACGCAGGATGATTACTACAACTGGTCAGCCGTCTTTGCCCAGGTGGACTACAAGATCCTCGAGAACATCAAGCCCCGTGACAAAAGCGACAAGCACGAGTTCAACGGTGAGCAGGTGGTCTTTCTCAACTCCAAACTGAACATCGAAAACCCGCGCACCGGTGACAAGGCCAGGGCCCGGTTTCTCGGAGCGGACATGCCGAAGCTCGCCGAGAAGGAGGACGAACTGCAGGCCGCCGCGAACTGGCTCACCAGCGCGCAGCATCCGCTCTTCGCCAAAGCACAGGCCAACCGCATCTGGTATCACCTGATGGGTCGTGGTCTGGTCGATCCCGTCGATGACATGCGCCTCACCAATCCCGCCAGCCATCCACAGCTCCTCGAAGACCTCGCTAAGGATCTCATCCGCAGCGGCTTTGATCTGCGCCATCTCATTCGCACCATCATGCTGAGCCGCACCTACCAGCTGGACAGCACACCAAACGAGACCAACGCCACCGATCTCATCAACTACTCCCACCACCTGCCCCGCCGCCTGAGTGCCGAACAGCTCATCGACTCGCTGTACGCGGCGCTGCGCGTCACCCCTGAATTCAAGGACTGGAGCCGCGGCACCCGCGCCAGCCAGATCCCCGGCCCTGCCAATGGCCGTGGCAGTCCCGACCCCATGTCCCCCGAAGCCTTCCTCGTTCAGTTTGGCCGCCCCAAACGCGAGCTGAGCTGCGAATGCGAACGCGGCACCGACACGTCCATTGGCCAGATCTTCCAGTTCATCAGCGGCCCCATCATCAGCAACGTCGTCTCGCAAAAATACAACCGCCTCTACTCGCTGCTCAAGAACCCCGATAACGGTGCCGTCACACGCGATCTCTACTGGGCCCTCCTCACACGCGCGCCCACCGCCGACGAAGCCAAAGTCATGGAAGCCCTCCTCGCCTCCGCCAAAGACCGGCGGCTCGCGCTCGAGGACATCACCTGGAGCCTGGTGAATGCGAAGGAGTTTTTGCTTTGCCGTTAAATCTGCCTCGGTTTAACTACCGGGGTTCATGACAGAGGAACACAAAGATCGCATCTACGAAGGAATCCTGCGCATGGTCATCTGGGATGAGCCGCGTGCCGACGTCTTTCATCGGCTGGAGGTCAATGCCATCGCCCCCGTAGAGGCACTTCAGATGTATCATAAAGCCCACGCTGAACGGTTGGCGATGATCAGGTCCGACTCCATCCGTAAAACCGTGCTGGGCCTGGGGCTGCTGCTCGTTGCATTCGCCCTGCTTTTCGGATTTTCAGCCGGAATAGGTGTCGTCATCCGCCCGGCACTTGCCCTCGGCGGAACAGCAGCCGTTTTTGGCTTGTGGTACTTTTCCAAAGGGCTGTTCTTCTTCTTTTTTGCTCATGCCAGAACAGGCTCGCTGGCTGACCATGACTGAAAGTGAACGCGTGCGCTGATGCAGGTCACGGAGAAATGCTCCGCTCAATATCATCAATGCGCTTGATCTCAGCATCGGTGGCCTTCCGCTCCGGTGTCCCTGGCGGAAAAGCCTGATCCATAAACTTGGCGGCTGCTCCGGCATCCGTCTCTTGCCACGATTGCATCACATATATCGCATAAACTTGCCGCAGATTTCCCATCATCTGCAAGACATAGCGCGCCGCCTCCTGCGGTTTGGTTGTCCTCCATTGATCGGCAAAAGCCGCCAGCCCGCCATCAACACCCGGATGATCACGATGAGCCTCCAGCCAGGCAGTGGCGCCGCCTGGATCTTCCTCATTCAAACGCCGGGAGATGATTCGATGCATGGCGATCTCTCCGGGACGGTTCCGCCACAGCCATTCGTCGGCTGCCTGCGCCTCTTTGTCCCGCCACGCCTCATACACCATCCACACGCCATCAGCATTCCTGTCGCCATTGTCGATCATCCGCTCCGGCTTCGCCTCCAGCCAGGCTTTGGCCTTAGAAAATGAAACGCCCGCCAGCCTGCTGAGCACCCCTCTGGCATAATTCCACGAGTCCGAGTTCATTCCGCAGCTTTTCCCAACCTTCGCTGCCTCGGCCGGTTGTTCGCGCGCCTCAAACTTCAGAATAAGACCCAGCATCTCCAACCCGGCCTCCGCAGTGGTAAAGGACTCCGCAAAAGACTCAAAAGCCAGTGGCTGCCATTTCCGCGGCAAGGTCTGGATCTTGCTCAGTGTCTCCGCCTCATTTTGCCGCGTCCACCCAAGCCCCAGATTCCGAGTGATGTCATTGCAGTCATATTGAAGAGCGTGGCGTGAGCGCTGCCCCGAGAAATCTGCGTTTAGCGCATCCTGCGCGAGTTTTCCGTCACGAAAGAGCTCACGGACACGCAGCAGCATCTCATCTGGAAACCGCAGCGCAGCCTGGCGAAACACCTGCACGAGCATCTTCCGCCGCGTGAACAGCGGCAGATCTGCCTGCCACGCAAACGACTCACAGGCGCGCCAGTCACGCTCCACCCAGCATTCGAGCAAGTCGTTCGCGAAAAGGCTCATCTCCCCCCGCCCCTCCTGAAGGTGCGCCAGCAGCACCGCCTGAAGCTCAGGAGGAGCGGCGTCATGCATCCATTGCAGCACTTTCAAACCAGCAAGACATTCCGCCGGATCTCTGGCCGCCCATGTCAGCCGATGCTTGCTGCCAAGCTCAAGGCTGCGTTCCATTTCCTGCGGTGTGGCCTCGTGTTGGCCGTGCTCCACCGGCACATCAAAGCCGTCCGAAGCCCAGGAAGGCCAAACCTGATCTGCGAGGGCAAATGAAAACGGCGGAGCCTTGGCTGAGGTCACAGTGCTCCCTGCGGCTTTCGCCTCCGCCACGGCGGGCTTCATGCGCTGCACCACCTGCTTTCGCAGCACCTCTTCGGGAAACACTTGCATCACAAATGGATCGTCCGCCTTTGGCTGAAAAGGTTTCTCGCCGTAGTAGCTGCTCTCAAAAGCTTGGGTGAGCACGCCCTCCCGCTCCCCAGACGGAAGCCCGGCCAGCCAGCGGCCTACGATAAGGCGGCTGCTCCGTTCGCTCGTGGTACGCGCTGGGTGGTCCAGCCACTTCGCCACGGCAGAGATCACCTCGTCCTTTCGCGGCTGAGTTGTCAACCAGTCAAGTGCCTCGGCCATGTGCTCCCGATCCTTTCCCGCGATGGCGTCGGCACAGCTTTGCAACGCTCCGCCCGCGTAAGGATCGTCCTTTCCATGCTGGGTCATCAGCCAGCCAGCAGCCGCCATCGGGTCGGCCTTGGCCCAGGACCGGAACAGCGCATAACGTGCCCCCGCTGCGATCCAACCATCTCTGGAGTTGACCGGACGTTTGACACCTGCGGGAAATAATCTCTCGATGCTCGCACGCGTCTTCGCCAGATCCTCACTGGCAGCTGCCTGCACCAAGTCATCCATGATGTGCGGTTCCTTTGTGATTTCGGCAACGACCGGCTTTTCATGACTGACGAATCTTTCCAGCAGTGCCAGGCGTTCGTCCACGGTGGCGGCCGCTTCAACAAACCCTTCAAACAAAGCTGCCGTCATTTCCCTGGAAAGTGCGGAGGACTCCAGCCGCGCAAGTGCCCCCTGGCGTTCCCGCCGGAACCACTCCTCCCCCACATCCATCATGACCAGGGCTGCATTCCAATGGTGCGTGTTTTTCGACCCGGAGATTCGCCTTACCTCTTCACATGTTCGGTCAGGATCGGTATGAGCAATGCTGCCATAGACCGCGACAGCGGTCCCATCGAACGAATGGCGACCTCGGGCCTTCTCCACCATCTGCAGAGCCCTCGCCTCATCCCTGCGTGTGAGCTGCCTCCAGGCCATCGTCACGAACAGATTGCTCCCACCTTCCTTCTGCCATGTCTCCAGCGCCTCCGCCAGCAAATCGGTATCGGCATGGAGAACCGCGTCCAGCGCACGTGTCTGCTTTTGCAGGCGGTCTGCCACACTTTGGGCCTCATTCGCCTCCTCGAGCCATTGCAAAAACTCGCGGCCGTTGGCGGGCAGAGTCTCTGATCTCTGACCGCAGGCATGCGATGCCCATAGCAGCAGTGCTGCACTCGTGAGCTTGGTCAGAAACGAGTTCACCCGCCAAAAATGCCGGACCCCGGCGCCAAAGTCGAGTCCGCAGTTCAAACTTCCGCCCAGCCTGAAGGTTCTCACTCACACCCATCCGGGTGAAGGCCCGGGCCCGATCCCGTTACCGCATGACAACACCGTGCCTTCGTGGCATAACACTGCATGAATACGCTCAGCCAACGCCTCCCTCTTATCCTTGCAAGTGTGCTCGCCGCAGCCGCTTTGTCCTCCTGCACGGAAGGCAATCTCAGCCGGCTTCACAATGCGCGCACAGGCGCCATCGGCATCGGTCCCATGGGTGAGTTTCCGAGCGGCCATGCCCTGTCCCGCTCCAAGCCGGACTCCGCCGAAGAACTGCGCGTGCACCAGGCCGTGCAGCGCGGTGTGGAACGCGCCCTGGATGACAGCCGCGCCTTCAACTATGTGCCTTTCGCGCAGATGAAGCAGGTTCCCTCGCACCTGAACCCGTTCAACGAACGCGCCGAGGTGAAAAAATTCGCCGCCGCCAACCGCCTCAACGCCGTTGTCCGTGTGTGGGTCACCCCTGACTGCAAGCGGCAGAGTGTCAGCGTCGGTTTCCTCGCCCACGTACGCAGCGGCAAGGTGGTCGCCAGCGATCTCGCCACCGCCCATGGCCCCGTTCCCCCGCTGAAAAACCCCACCGCCAGAGCTTCCCTCCCGGTCTGGGAAAAAACAGCCTACGAGGCCACCAAAAAGGCGCTCGCCAAAGTGCGCGGCTGAACCCATCGACACAACCTGCCGTCAAGCAATTGACGTGAGAACATGACGACGCCGGACGTACTGATGCGTCTCATGAAACCAGCCGTTCTCTTTCTCTCCCTCCTGGTCAGCACCTCGCTGATCGCTCAAACCACCGCACCCAAAGCACCTGCGCCTGCAGCCAAACCCAAAGGCCCCACCGTTCCCGCAGATGCGCAGTGGCACGATGTGACAAGCTGGGGCGTCGAAGGACGCGGCTGGGGAGATCAGGAACGGCTGCGCTGGTTTGACCGCCTCCCGGCAAAGGCGGAGAAAACCGTCACGCCCGCCGTATGGGGCCTCAGCCGCGACAGTGCTGGCATGATGGTGCGCTTCAAGACGGACGCGAACGCGATCTACTGCCGCTACGATCTCCTCAAAGCCAATCTGGCGATGCCGGCCATGCCCGCCACGGGCGTGAGCGGACTCGACCTCTATGCGCGTGATGCCGAGGGCAAATGGCGCTGGGTGGCCTGCCCAAAGCCGGACAAACAGCACATGGAAGCGGTGATGATCACCGGCCTCGCCCCCGGCGAGCACGAATTCGCCGCCTACCTGCCGCTCTACAACGGCATCGAAAAACTGGAGATCGGCGTGCCTGCGGGCGCGAAGTTTGAAGGATTGAAGCCGCGTGAAAAGCCCATTGTTTTCTACGGCACCTCCATCACGCATGGTGCCAACGCCTCCCGCCCCGGCATGGTTCACACCGCCATTCTGGGTCGTCACTTGGATCATCCCGTCATCAACATCGGTTTCTCGGGCAATGGCAAAATGGATGCGGCCGTGGGCGATCTCATCAATGAGCTGGACCCTGCCGTCATCGTCATCGACTGCCTGCCCAACATGGGTCCCGCCGACGTCACCGCCAAATGCGTGCCGCTGGTGAAGCAACTGCGCGCAAAGCATGGCAAAACCCCGATCATCCTGGTCGAAGACCGCCGTTTCACCAATTCCTGGATCACCCCTGCAAAAGCCAAATTCCACGACGACAACCACGCCGCGCTGAAGGCCGCCTACGAGCAGCTCAAGAAGGAGAAAGTCGCCAACCTCCACTACATCGGCGGAGACGCCCTCTACGGCACCGACGCTGAAGGCTCCAACGACGCCTCCCACGGAACCGACCTCGGCTTTCTTCGTCAGGCGGAGATTTTCGAGCCTGTGCTACGTGCTGCGCTGAAGTGATTACTTTCCGATTTTGTAGAGCGCCTTGTCCGTGCGGATGAACAGGGCGCTGCCATCGGCGATGGGGCTGGCCATGATGGGGCCGTCTAAAGTGTTCTGGGCGAGTATTTTAAAATCCTTGGAAGCGTTGATAATTGTGACGACACCTTCGCGGCTGCAGAAGAAGAGTTTGCCATCGGCAATGATCGGGGAGGCGCTGAATTTGCCGCCGATGCGTTCGCGGAAGAAGGCTTCGCCGGTTTTTGTGTCCACGCAGCTGACGATGCCGCCGTCATCGACGTAGAATAGAAGTGCATTGTGGAGCACGGGGGAGCACATCTTGGGGGCGTTCTTGTTGTTGCGCCAGGCGACTTCGGGGGTCTCTAAACCGTTGTATTTGAGGGCGATCATTGCCGATTTGCCGAAGGCGGTGCTGAAATAGATCTGCTGGTCATCGGCCACGGGGACGGTGGACATGGAGAAGCCGAGGTCGCCGTAGTGGACCTTCCATAGCTCTTTACCGGTCAATGGATTATAGCCGTAGATGTTATTGGCGGCGGAACTGATAATTTGTGACTGGACGATGAGCGGGGTGCCGTAGGCTTTGCGCTGCTGGGGGCGTGGATCCATGTCGCCGCTGCGGGTTGTTTTCCATGCGACCTTGCCGTTACGTGTGTCGAATCCGGCAATAAACTGCTGATCGCTGCCGTCGAAATGGGCGATCAATCTGTCGCCATGGAGCACGGCGGTGGAGCCGGGGCCGTTTTCGTGCATGACGTGGAGTTCCTCGTTTTTCCAAAGCACCTTCAAAGTTTGGGTGTCGAGGGCGACGGTGCCGAAGGAACCGAAGTGGGCGTAGAGCCGGCCCGCTGCCAAAACGGGCGAGGGTGAGGCATAGCTGTTGAGCTGATGCGCCCACTGGGGGTCCTTGACGTTGAGCAATTCAATGTCGTGAAGGAGCTTGCCAGTGCTGCGGTCCACACAGAGGGCGTGCAGGCTGACGGAACCGAGGACGGTGAGGGGCTGGTCGCCGGTGTTGGATTCAAGGCGGCGTTTGGCTTCCACGGGAGTGGCTGGTTTTTCAAAGGCGGTGGTGAGCCAGATCTGATCTCCCCACATGACGGGTGTGGAATGGCCACGGCCGGGAAGCCCGGTCTTCCAGGCGATGTTGCTCGTCTCGCTCCACGTTTCCGGGAGGCCGGCGGCGCTGGCGTGGCCCTGGGCGGAAGGGCCGCGCCATTCGGGCCAGTTGCCGGCATGGGAGGTCGAGGCGAGAACCAGGAGCGGGAGGAGAATGCGGTGAATCATGAGCGGGAAAAAAACGTGGCAGGCGACGGAGAACTGTCTTTCACTGAGAATGACCATGCGCATCCCGTTTTTTCTTTTTGTTTCCGCAACCGTCCTGCAAGCCCAGACAGCGGAGCTCGAAACGTACATTGAGGTGCGATCAGGCACGCTGCCCATCGTTCTCACGGTGCCGCATGGGGGCAGTTTGAAACCGGACAACGTGCTGGCGCGGCGCTATGGGGTCACGGGCACCGATGCCAACACGGTGCCGCTGGCCGAGATGATCATCGAAGAGCTGGAGAAGCGCTATGGCGGCAAACCGCATGCCATCATCTCCCGCCTGCACCGCACCAAGCTGGACCCGAACCGCGAGCTTGAAGAGGCAGCGCAGGGTGATCCAACCGCCATCGCGGCGTGGCACCGCTTTCATGACAGCGCCCAAAAAGCCTGCGACACGGTGATGAAGAAGAGCGGCGCAGGCCTGCTGCTGGACATTCACGGACACCGCCATCTGGATCAGCGAGTCGAACTGGGGTATCTGGTGAAAGGAGACCTCTTGAAGCGCTCCGACGCGGAACTGAACGGAGATGCGGCGCTGATCGCCGCGACCTGCATCCGTGAGCTGGACAAGCGCTCGCCGCAGAGCTTTGCAGAACTGCTGCGTGGACCGCAGAGTCTGGGCGGTTTGCTGGAGTTCCGTGGCATTCGCTGCCTGCCGAGTCCGTCCAAGGCGAGTCCGGGCTTCATGGCGAGCTACTTCAGCGGGGTGTATGACGTGGCCGCGCATGGATCACGCTCCGGCGGCACGGTGAGCGCGATCCAGGTGGAGTGCCCCTGGAACCATGTGCGTGACACGCCGGAGCACCAGCGCCGGTTTGCCGTGGCACTGGCGGAATCACTCGGCGTTTACTTTGAGGTTCACTTTGGCCGGAAGCTGAAGTGAGCGTTCGGTCTGCGGTTGCGGCGGCTCCGGGTCCGCTTTTTTGAGCTTGTCCCAGCAGGCGTCAGCGACTTCTCTCTGCGCGGCAAAAGAGCGGATTTCCGCAGGCGTGCTGGAAGCCCAGTCAATGGGGATGCGCTCGTCCCGCAGGCCACGGCGGTGCAGCCAGCCAAAGAAAGCGATGCTGCCGAGGAGGAAGAAGTTGAAGGGCAGGCAGAGAGGCAGCAGCGCCAGACGCAGCAAGGCTTCTGAGAGTGGATCCCACAGCAGAGCCATGGTCAGGGTGACGAACAGCATCCATGCGATGGTCTTCGCATTCAGCCGCAGGTAGTGGCCGCCGAGGGCCAGAGAGAGAACGACAACGTTCATGGCGAAGGCGGGATCTCCAAAGACGGGCTTCCATGCGGACCCCGCCATGCAGATGAGGAGAGCCCCCAGAGCCACGAGAGCGCTGGTGCGTGAATGCCAGAGAATGCCAATGAAGAACCAAAGCCAGCAAAGCAGCACGCGGGTGGAGGTGAACTGCGTGGTCAGGCTGAGATGACTGCCAACCCATTCGCCCCATGCCTTTGCGTATTTCTGAGCGGAGCCTCCCGACAGGGTGGTTGCGAAGCCGATGTAGGCATCGGCAAACAAGGGAGCGCAGAGCGCCGCCGTGGTGAAGTGGTGGCGTGCTTCATCCGGATTGCCGGCCTGCAGGGCGCACCAGCCGAGGCCGTCCCATGAGTCGGCGAAAAAAGAATCCAGCGCGACGGCACGGCGGAACGCCAGCGCCGCATCTTCGTAGCGTCCCTGACGGAGGCGGCTCCAGCCAAGACCGTCATAGGCATCTGGAACTCCAATCTTGAGCGAGAGCACGCGTGAGAAGGCGGTCTGTGCGCCGGTTTGATCTCCGCGGCGGTACAAACTCCAGCCAAGGCCCGCACAACGATAGGCTTCCGCCATGTCGGTGCTGACCTCCGTGTTGAGGAAATGCTTCTCGGCTTTTTCAAAGTGGCCTGTGAGCAGAGCGCGCCAGCCGCGGGTGAGTTCCGCATCATGCAGGCCAAAGAAAATCAGCGCCATCAGCACGACCCACGCAGCGGCGACGTAGGGGAGGCTGAAGAGGACGTAGGGCGACTTTTTTTCGTGCATGCGTTCAGCGACGGGCACGAAAAAACAGGCCATGGCTGCACAACCGAGAGCGGTGGCGAGCGCCTGAGTCCAGAGAGGCACCTGCGGAAAAAGATACCACAAAGCACCAAGCAGGGCGCCGTTGACGCTGAAGAGGCCGGTTTTGAGAACGGCGTCATTCTGCGCACGCCACTGGGCGAGGGCGGAGATGAGGAGTGCGCCGCCCAGGCTCATCAATGCGGCATCCACGGAAAGCACGAACAAACCGATGAGCACGCACACGCCAGTGACGCGGCTGTTTGCCACGAGCATCTGCCCGTAACCCCGCAAGGTGTGGTCGAGCAGGCGCTTCATGCGTCAGTGGGGAGTTCTGAAATCACAAGCGGCACCTTATGCGATCCTGGAGGCGCGGCAATCCTGGAGACGAAGGTGATTTGCAAACCGTCCGCGCCTCCCAGAGCGGCTGCGAGCGCATTTGCAATGCCCAGTTCGACATCATTGTGAGGCGCACCAGAATCCGCCACGACGCGGACTTCAAACAGGCCGGGCTGCTTTTGCACGACCTGATACTGAGCCAGGCCGGGAACCTCCTCGATGGCGTTGGTGATGACATAAGGCGAGATCAAGGACCCGTCGCGTGCACGCAGCATGGCGGCAGTGCGGCCTTCGATGTGCCGGATGCCGCGCGCACTGCTGCCACAGGGGCAGGGCTCCGGATCCCAGCGAGCCAGATCCCCGAGTCCGCGATAACGCAGGATGGGAGTGGCGGTGTTGGTAAGATCGGTGATGACGATGTGGCCGAGGCCGGTGGTGGGCAGGCCGTTGTCATTGACGATTTCACAGAGAACGTTGGTCTCGGTGACGTGCCAGCGCGAGGCTTGCATGCACTGCCAGGCCACGAGCCCGCCCTCGGTGCTGGTGTAGGTCTCAATGAGACGTGCGTTGGGGAAGATTTGTCCCAGCAGATGCCGCGTGTGGGCATCCAGCATTTCGGAGGTGAGATGGATGAGACGTGTTTGGCGAATGACACGTTTTTGGGTGCGCAGATCCAGTGCGATGGCGCGGAGTGTGGATGGGTAGGACGAAATGAACTCAGGGGCGAGATTCAGAAGTTCGTGCGTGAGTTTGGAGACGGGATCGTGAACCGAAAAGATGCGCGAATCCGGCACGGTGGTGCGCAGGAGATCGGCAGTGGCGAAGTCGATGCTGTCGGGAGCCATATCGACGAGATAGAGGCCATGGGTGAGGGGCCGGCCATGGCACCAGTCATAGTACAAGGCCGTGTTGCAGGCCATGTAATGCCAGAGTGACTCCTCCGTGCGAGCCATGCTGGCGGGTGTGCCCGTGGAGCCGGAGGACGCCAGCCAGAGGATGTCACTCCGGTTGTCTTTGGCGATCAAATCCGCCCGCGTGGCGGTGCGCAGGTCGGATTTGGTGAGAATCGGGAGCTTGGAGAGATCGTCCCAGTCTTCGAGCATTGCGGGGGTGAATCCGGCCTCTGCAAAGAGCTTCTGATAGAGCGGGATGTGGGTGTGGGCATGCTTCACCAGGGAGCGGAGCGTGCGCCACTGGTGAGCCCGGCGCCTGGCCGTGCTCCAGCCGCGCTGTTCGATCACTTGATCGAGCGCGGCATGGAGGTGTCGGCCGCGGGCGCGAATCTGGGAGGGAGAGTGCATGGGGGTCTCATTCTACTGACGCGCATCACAAGTTTTCATTTTGGGATGGGACGGTGCCCATTTGTGGCGGGGCTCTTTGCAGACGCTGCTGGTGGCCCCTGGGTGTGACGAAGCGCCCGGTTTGCTTCCCAGTCTGATGCTTGCAACCCAGGGAAGCGCTCGCCAAGGCTCGGCATCCCTGGGCTATGATACGGAAGGCCGGTCGCCTTCAAGAAAGGAGCTTTCGTGAGTTTATACAGCCGCGCGTCACAAACTTTCAAAAGGGTGCCTTCCCGAATGGAAGGGATGATGCATGCGATGTGATTGAAAATGCGGCGCGTGTTCGTGTGGCGGAGCTTCCAGCACGGAGTCAAGGCAGCAGTTGGAAGAGCATCTTCTCAAAATGAAAGTTTGTGATGCGCGATAGCACCATCAACGCTGACCGGGAGGAGGTCCTGGCGGACCCGAGCGGGTGAGGGCAAAGCCGTCACGCACCATGTAGCCGTCCGGATTGATCTGCATGAGCTTTTCAAACAGGGGCGCGGCGATGCGGGCCTGCCCTTGATTGATCAGCGACCAGCCGAACCAGCTCATGCCGAGGGGGTCTTCAGGCATCAGCTTGTAAGCGCGCTCAAAGTACACCTCGGCTTTGCGATAGTCCTGGTGATTGAAGAGAATCTCACCGGCGGTGAGCAGTGTGGGACGATGGAACTGGTCGATTTTGAGGACCTCACGCGCAGCACGCAGGGCGTCCTCTGGCTGAGTCTGCGCCAGATACACGTTCATGAGGCCGAGGTGAGGGGTGATGGCGCGCGGTTCCTGTTTGGCGGCGGTGGTGTAATACTGGACGGCCTTTGCGTAGTCCTTGCTGAGATAGGAAAGCCATCCGGCACGCACTGCGGCGAGGTAGGTCTCCCCACCGGCATTTTTGAAAGCAAGGACGCTTTCCAGCGCGGCGGGGTAATCGCTGTTGGATTCAGCCGTGAGGGATTGCTGCCAGGCTTCGGAAATGGCGGCGAGTTTGTCGGCGGCGTTCGCAACGGTGACGCAGGCGAAGGCGAGGATGAGGAGGTGTGTTTTCATGGTTGAGAGGAGAGTGGTTTATGCGGCATCACCGTTCGGCAGCGTGGGGGTGAAGCTGGTTTGTGTGAAGGTGGTGACGTGGGTTTTGAAATGCGCGGTGAGCTGTGAGAGCCCGCGAATGGGTTCGAGGGTGAATTCGATGCTGGCTGGCAGATCGCCGGTGGCATCGGCAAGGGTGGTGGCGAGGTGAAGGCGCTGGGGAGTGGGGTGCAGCGAGTGGCGGGTGATGACGCGCTGGGTGGGGTGTCCCATATAGGGCGCGAAAGCGCCCGCCAATGCCCGACCGTGCTGCTTTGACTGCAAAGCGACACTGTCCTCCCAGATCATGCCGCTCTGATAAGCGAATGGCACGGTGGGCATGGCGAACGAAAGGAGATGCAGGAGCTGCGAATGACCGCCGAGGCTGCCATCTGTGATCTGCAGGGCGTGAAGGCCGAGAACTGCGGTGATTGAATCCCTGCCGCTGCGGAGCAGATAGCGACCGGATTCATCCAGGGTGGTGGTGATCGTTTCGAAGGAGGTGGATTCCCCCGTGCAGACACGATAGGTGGCGACGCCGGGAGCGAAATGAGCCAGCGTGCCCAGCACGGTGGAGGAGACCGTCGCGGGGGCGATGCGGGCTCCCACTTTGGGCACACTGGCAAAGTTCCAGCGCATGCCTTCAGCGGTGCGCGTGAAAAAATTGGTGAGGCAGAAGGGAGAGGTAGGAGCGCCGGTCTCGGTGGTGGTCTGAGCGTGGAGGTGAACGTGCGGGACGGGGCTGCGGCCGGAGTTGCCGCAATAGCCCAGAAGATCCCCCGCGCTGACACGCTGACCGTTTTTGACGACGATGCCGTTTTTCATGAAGTGGGCGAGCTTCACGGTGCCGCCGTAATCCAGACGGAGGATGAGGTGATTGCCCCAGTTGCTGGCAAAATTGCAGCCGCCGGGGGCGTTGTCGGCCACGCCGTCGATGACGCGGATGATTTCGCCCGTGCCGGGAGCGCGCACTTCGAGACCTTGAGTGTAGTAGCGGCCCAGGTCCTCGTCACAGCCGGGCGGGCAGGCATGGCCGGCAGCGTCATGCACTTCGAAATCGAGGGCGTGCCTCCAGTCACCGCGATGGCTGAGCTTGTCGTCAAAACCCTGAGTGACGGTGACTTCGCGTGCGGTGGGGAGCAGCACGTGGGTTTCATGACGATGAGGAAAGCGGGCGTTCGCAAGGGCCAGTGACGCAGCGGCGGCTTCGGGGCTGTCAAAGAGGCCGGTGACGGGCAGCAGAGAACCCGGCTTCTCACGCAGCCGCAGGCAGCAGAGCATGCTCCAGATGGTGAGCAGGTAGGGCAGAGGCAGGTACTCCCAGCCGGAGCCACGCAGGAAATGCTGCACCGCCGCGACGTGCAATGCGGCGACGGCACCCGCGACCAAGGCGAGCGCCAAGCTGCTCCAGGAGGGAACGAAATAAACCGCGCCGAGCGCCATGCCGGCCAGCAGGTAGTTATGCCCGGCGAACCAGCCAAGCCAGTGAAGGCCGCAGGCTTCGAGCAGCTTCACAATGAGAATGCCGCCGGCGTAACCGGCAAGGGCATTGATCATGGCGACGCGTGACCAGACGAGAACCGCCAATGTCACGGCGATGCCGGCCCACACATTCGGCAGGAACAGGATGGTGCCCATGCTGCGGAGGAACGCGGTGACGACGAAAGGCAGGGCGGGCTCATCCAGCAGTCCCATGTCGAGAAGGGTGGTGGCGGCAGCCCAGTGCGGGAAGAAGGTCAGCAGCGTGCCGAAGGCGACGACAAAGGCAACGCTGAGCGGCGGCAGGCCGGCGCGCAGCGGAAACCAATGCCACAAGGCGGCGGAAAGCAGCAGCGTGTAAATGCTGACGACGGCCAGCATGCCCCAGATGGCCGGTGCAGGGAGGGAGGAACCGCGGGTGATCCATGCGACGGCGAGGGCGCTGAGGAAGACGTTGTAGAGCAGGGTGCCGTCTTTCCGCATGGCCGCAGGGAGATGGAGGAGTCTCGCGATGAAGCCGCCGAGCAGGCAGGCGCTGACGGCGATGGCGAAATAGCGCGGCATGAAGAGCAGCGCGGCACAGAGCAGCGCCCCTGTTTTCCAACTGCCGGAGAGGAAGATGGAGCTGGCAGCGCGTGCGACTTCGAGAAGGGGCGTGGCCACCCCTGGAAAATGAGCGCGGCACGCTCTGGCGCAGGCTGCCGCGCGCGCCATGCTCCGCTTCCACCAGGAAGGCGAATGACCTGGGGCCTCTTCAAGAATGGCCATCCCAGGGAGGGTGGATGGGACTTCTGAGTTCATAGCCGTGATGAGGTGAGCAGATGTTCCGGGACGCGCTCCAGGCGCTGCACGTAGTCGAGGTCTTCGCGTTCGCGGATGACATCGACGCGGCCATCGAGGCCGATCATGACCACTGCGGGGCGGTAGGTGATGAACTGCATGCTCTGGGTGATGTTGTAGGCGCCCACGGGATGCATGACGAGGTGATCACCGGTGGTCATGGCGGGCAGGGAGACCTGCTCGCGGATGACATCGATGTTCATGCAGAGGCAGCCGTAAAGCTTGATGGGATGCTGGGCGCTTTCACGCTGGGCTTTGGCGGGCTTCACATTGAAGCGGTACCAGTTGCCGCTGTAGAGAATGTTGATGCCGGCATCGATGACGTAGGCGGCGCCATTGGATTCAGGCATGTAGGCGGGAGCCTTGGATGCCTTGCCTGCGAGCGTGATGGGGCCTGAGGCACCGGTTTGCTTCACGGCGACGATGCTGGTGATGAGATAACCGGCTTCATCGACGAGAGCGCGACCGCTTTCGAGGTAGAGACGCGGGCGGCGGTCGCGTGGCAGTGTGTTCAACGCACAGGTGATGGCTTCGGCGTATTTTTCGATGGGAGGGACGATCTGCTCGGCGGGCTGGTAGGAGTAATGCAGGGTGCTGAGGGATGGGAAGCCGCCGCCGAGATTCAGGTAGCGCAAGGACCAGCCGTAGCTCTCACGGCAGCGCTCCATGAGGGTGATGAGCTTCTCCGCCGCGACCTTGTAGGCGTTTGGTTCAAGGATGTAGGTGCCGATGTGTGTGTGCAGGCCCTGCAGGCGGAGGCGGCCCTTGCTTTCCGCGATGCGACGGATGGCACGCCAGGCTTCGCCGTTTTCGACGCCGAAGCCGAACTTGCTCCACACCGGCTGAATGCCTGCATCAAGCCAGCAGCGGATGGCGATGTCGATGCTGCGGCCCTGCTCTTTGGCGATGGTGTCGAGAAGCAAGAGTTCATCCCAGTTATCGACCTGGATCATGGCGCCTTCGCTGGCGGCGAGTTCGAGGCCGGCGCGGGTTTTGTGCGGCCCATTGAAGATGATGTCGCGCCCGGCGATGCCGTTGCGACGAGCTTTTTCATATTCGAATTCGCTCACCACCTCGGCGATGGAGCCTTCGCTGTGGAAGACGCGGCAGATGGCATTGAGGTAGTTTGTTTTGTAGCTCCAGGCGAAGCGGGTGTTGGGGTAGCGGCTCTCGAAGGCCTCACGTGCGCGCTGAATTTTCTCGCGCAGGGTGCGCTCTGAGAAGACGAAGAGGGGCGAGCCGAAGCGGGCGGCGAGATCCGCCACGGGGACGCCATCGATGCGCTCGCAGACGTTGCTGTTGAGGCCGTGGGCATGGCGGTTGCGATTGGCGGCGCTGTTCTGGCCGCTGAGATGCCGGGTGATGGTCGGCGGGGAGTAGGGAAGGAGCGTTTGCATGGGAGGATGCGGTGGAATGACGAATGACGAATGACGAATGCGGAATGCGGAATGCGGAATGCAGAATGCAGAATGCGGAGTGCGGAAGGCGGAGACTCAGGGGGGCTGTTTGAATGGAGAATTTTTCAACGCGAATGGGCGCGAATAGCCGCGAATTTTCAGGAATGAGGAATCCAAGCCATTTAATGGGGACGGGAGGCGGCGGGGTGGGGGATGAACTCGCGCGGCTGACGGAAGAACTGGCCGATGGTGGTGAGGGCAGCGAGATCGCAAAGGTCGCCGGTCATATCGATGGCATGACGGATGAAGAACTTGCCGGGCATGGCATGGCGCAAGGGTTCGCGCGGCTGCCAGCCGAGGGCGAGCTCCAACGCGGCGGCGGGCAGGTTGCAGTTCAGGGAGGAGGGGAAATCACACCAGGCGGGAAAGCGCGGATTGATCTCGATGAGGCAGTATTCGCCCTTGGGGCCTTCGGATTTGACGAATTCGAGTTCGAAGGGGCCGTTCCAGCGGAGTTCCGCGATGAGCGATTCTGCGATGGCGTCCAACTGAGGGTCACGCACGATCATGCCGCCGAAGCCTTTGCCGCTGGCGGTGCGGAGCATCTTGCGGATGGAGCAGGAGCCGAGGATGTGGCCGCGACCGTCGCCAAGGCCGACGACATTGTATTCCTCCCCCTGAACATTTTCCTGCACGAGGACGGGAGCGCCCCATTGCTCCAGCATGTGCCAGTAGGCGGCCTCGCGGGCGGCAGGGGTGATGGCGTGGCGGGCTTCATAAAAGCGGCCTTTGACGAAGACATTGCCGCCGAGTGTGACCGCAGCCTGATGAAGGGAGTTTACATCGCTCACGGCCAGGGTTTGCGGGGTGCGGCAGTGTGTGCGCTCGCAGAGCTCGGCGAGCTTTGATTTGTCGCGGCATTTGAAGCTGGCAGCGGTGGGCAGGCAGGTGAGGATGCCGCGCTCGCGCAGTTTTTCGGGAGCATCGACCAGGGGTGCCATTTCGGCATCGAGACAAGGGATGAGGACATCGAAACGCTCGATCTCGCGGATCTCATCGATGCGCTGCCAGAAGGCCTCCACACCGGCGCCGGGGTAGGACATGGTGAAGGCGGCGTCGGGGGCGTCTTCTTCGCTGAAGAGACCGCTTTCGAGCGAATCGTAAACCAGGCCGATGATGCGCAGCTCCGGGTAAACGCGGCGAAGGCTGCGGATGACGGCGGAGCCGGGCTGGGGATTTTCACCGCGATGAAGCCCGGTGACGGCGATGACGGGGGAAGCATTCATGGGAGGATGAATTACTTGGAGTGTGGCGGCGGCTCAGTTTGATTCCGGGGTGAGGCCGATGTGGGCGAGCTCTGCGAGAAAGGACTCGAGATCGCGCTCGGCGGTGCTGCGGGTGACCTCGAAGTGCGAGGTGAGGCGATCGAGAATCTGCGGGCGAGGCATGCCCTCTCCCAACGCCTGCATGACGATGAGCGCGGCGGGGCTGGCGGTGAAAAACTCACCGCTGGTGGCATCGAAGCCGAAACCATCGGCCTGCCAGGTGACGGTGTGGAAATGAAAGGCGGCGGGTCCGGTGCCAAGAGCCAGATCCTGCGGCTGGGAGCTGTGACGAACCGGGACGGAAAAAGGCGCGAGTTTCATGGTGGTGGATGATTGAATCACACCACATAGAACCCCGGATGGTTAACACCACGGGAGGGGCCCAGATGAATACGCGTTTATTTTTGACCTCAGCGGGCCGGGATACGGCGGGGCGGAGGGGCATTATTGAACTGATCCTGATCCGTCGCGTTGAGCTTGATCAGCATTTCGTGAGCGCGGCGGCGCTGGTCATGCCAGACATGGTCCGGATCTGTGGGCCACTTCCAGGTGGTGCGAGGCTTCGTTTCCAGAGCAAATTCGGTGGTGCCTTCGGCAAGGCCCTTGAAGAGAGCTCTGCGCTTGTCTTCATTCTGGATCGCTTCTCTGAGCCGTTCGTTGTCCTTCACGATGTGGGCATACTTATCCCGGATCTCCTGAAGTTTTGCGAGCTGCTGGCGGCTTTCCGTCTCCTTTTGTTGATTGTAGTATTTGGTGCCCGCCCACCAGGTGGTGGCGGGCACCAGCAGGGCAGCGATCAACATCACCCCCCTGTAAAATTTTGAGGATGTCGTTTTCATGAGGAAAATGAATTCCTTTTTTCGTGCCCTGCAAGCCCTGCTTTGAAAGCGGATTATCCACTGACGGGCTCGGCGGACAACGCGTGCTGTTTTTCAACGGCCAGGATGAGCATGGTCAATTTGCGGCCCTGCACTTGGATGTCGATCTTTTCACCTGCGGTGCGGCGCAGGACCGCGCGGCCGAGAGGGGCATCCTCCGAGATACGGCCGTGGTCAGCATCGGCCTCATATCCGGGGACGACCTGGATGGTGATGTCGAACTCGTGCAGCGTGGCCAGCTCATTGAGAGGACGCAGGGTGACGTGATCGTAGTGATGGATCGAAAGAGTGTTCATGAAGAGGTAAAATGGAAATGAATTGAGGATGAAATGCCTGCGACGAGGGCAGGCGGAAGCGGCTCCTGCCGAGAGAGTGGCAGGAGCCTTTCCGAGGATGAACGTGGCGTCAGAAGCGCGGTGTCAGAGCGTCATTGCCGGACGGCCTGAAGGGACTCGATGGAGCTTTCCGAATGCGTCCGAAGCACGAATGAGCGGACGGATTTCCGCGCCTTTTCTTCGGTGCGTGCGGCCACTTCATAGGTGGCCTCGGTGGAGATGATTCCGGAGATTTCCTGTCTTTTGAACACGCAGGTGACGCGCCATGTGGGACGTTCATAGCGAAGAGCGCTGTCAACGCGCGCGGGGTTGTCATTCTGAGTAACGGGTCGTTCTAACAGCTTCATAAAAAAGAGAATTTGAGATGTGGGTGGGTTTGGAAAAAGCCTGGCTGACGGCATGTGCGCAGGCAGGCAAAACATGACCCTGCGGGTGTGGTAAACACCGTGGGGCATGCGCGGGAATGACGACCAGAAGGATGCCTGCACGTCATGAAGACGCGGGCTGGAGATGAATGGCGCAGGCTCTGGCACCTGCTGAGTGCGCGGGCAATCCCAATTCAGGGGATGCCCGCTTAAGCCCGGCTTGCCGCCAGTCGGTGGCAAAGCGGATGGATCACACTGCTTTCGACCAGAATGGCGAAAGAGATGTCGTGGCGTGAGTTCGGCTTCACGGGGGTAACTTACGTTCTAAATACCGAAAAGGCAACATTAAGTGGACTGCAGGCCGCCATAAACCCGGTGTCATCCCGAGGAGTGATGTTGACGTCATCCCATGGTGAGGGTAGCCATCGCGCCCATGAGCACCACACGCACGCAGGGCATTTCGCTGATCACGGCCACGGCGGTGGTGGTGGCCAACATGATCGGCACGGGGGTCTTCACCTCGCTGGGGTTTCAAGTGGGCGGCCTGCCTTCGGGCTTTGTGCTGCTGATGCTGTGGGTGGTGGGTGGCGTGTGCGCTTTCTGCGGTGCGGTGTGTTATGGCGAGCTGGCGGCTGCGCTGCCACGCTCTGGTGGCGAATACCACTTTCTCTCGAAGATTTTTCATCCTGCCGTGGGGTTTCTCTCCGGCTGGCTTTCGGTGACCGTGGGGTTTGCGGCGCCCATCGCGCTGGCGGCGATGGCGTTTGGCAAGTACTTCTCGGGCATCTTCCCGCATGCGCCGGCGACGACGTGGTCGCTCGTGATGGTGTGGATCGTGACTTTGATCCATGTTGGCGGCATCGGCATGGCGGCGAAGTTTCAAAACACCGCGACCTGGCTCAAGGTGGCGCTGATCCTGGTTTTCATCGGCGCTGGATTCTGGCTCGGCAAAGCGCAGCCGGTGCACTTTCTGCCTGTGGCTGGTGATTTGAATCTGATGGGTAGCACGCCCTTCGCCGTGAGCCTGGTGTATGTGATGTATGCCTACGCGGGCTGGAATGCCGCCACTTACATTGTCGGGGATATTCGCGAGCCGCAGAAGAATGTGCCGCTGGCGATCGCGCTGGGGACGCTGCTGGTGGCTGGGCTGTATCTTGCGCTGAATGCGGTGTTTCTGCACGTGGCGCCGATGAGCGAGCTGGATGGCAAGCTGGATGTGGGCCACATCGCGGCGGTGCATATTTTTGGCGAGACGGGCGGGAAGATCATGTCGGGGCTGATCTGCCTGGGGCTTGTGTCGAGCATCAGCGCGATGACGTGGGTGGGGCCGCGGGTGATGAAGACGATGGGGCAGGATCTGCGGATCCTCGCGCCGCTGGCGGTGAGCGATGATCGCGGCGTGCCGGTGGCGGGCTTGTTTGTGCAACTGGCGATCGTGGTGACGCTGCTGCTGACGGCGAGTTTTGAAACGGTGCTGACCTGCGTGCAGTTCAGCATTCAGCTTGGGTCGTTTGCCACGGTGGTGGGATTGATCGTGCTGCGCATCCGGCAGCCGGACCTGCCGCGTCCTTACCGGTGCTGGGGGTATCCGGTGACGCCGCTCCTGTTTCTCGGCATCAGTGCGTGGATGATGGTGTTCGTGGCCAAGAAGCATCCGTACGAAACACTGACCGGGATGGCGTTAATTTTGCTGGGTTGGATCATTTATTTCATCTCGCCGCGTACTCCACGCACTCCATGAAAAAGACACTCGTTCTGCTGCTTGCCCTGGCTCAAACCGCGTTTGCGGAACCACCCACGCCCAATGAGCAGGCGCGCTTCCTTGCGGGCATGCCGCAGGAAGGCTCGTCGCTGGCCGGGCTGGCGCAGCGAGGGGAATTCAACTCGCATGCAAAGGAACTCGACGCGGCCTGGGCGGATGCGGAGGAGAGGCAGCTTCGGGCGATCCGGGAATGGGCGCCGCTGGGGCTGCCGGAGGCTGTCAGCGACAGCGGGGCGCTGCTGTATGTTTTCAGCGGGCCCGATTTTCTGCATGCGCACACCTTTTTCCCAAATGCCTCCACCTACGTGCTGGCTGCGGTGGAGCCGGTGGGCCAGCTGCCGGATGTGACGAAACTGAGCGAGGGGGAGCTGGGGGCATCGCTGCGCAATCTGCGGAACACGCTCAATGCCTCTCTGAGCTTCAGCTTTTTCATCACGGCGGACATGAAGAAGGATCTGCAGGCCACGAAGCTGACGGGCACGCTGCCGGTGCTGTACGTCTTCCTGGCGCGCTGCGGCTGCTTGATCCAAAACGTGGAAAAAATCTGGCTGGATGCCGAGGGGAAAATCCTGACGGACAAGGAGACCAAAACTGCCGGCGCGCGCATCACCTTCCTCGGTGCGCAAGGGAGGCAGCAGACACTGTACTATTTCTCCACGAACATCGCGAACTGGGCGCTGAAGCAGGACGCCTCGTTTCTGCGGTTTTGCGACGGGCTTGGAATGATGAACGGCTTCACCAAGTCGGCCTCCTACCTCATGCACATGGATGAGTTTCATGCCATCCGCGACTATCTGCTCACCCACTGCCATACGATGACGCAGGATGACTCGGGCATCATGTGGAAGGACTTTCCGCGTGATTCGTGGGAGGTGAAGGCTTATGGGTGGTATCCAGGACCGATCGCCCTTTTCAAGCAGCACTACCAGCCTGATCTGGCGGAGTATTTTCGCACTCATGAAGTTCCCATGATTCCCTTTGGCATCGGCTACCAGTGGCGGCCCAAGCAGAGTACGCTCATTTATGGGGTTTCCAAGATGATGGTGAGGAAGGCGATTCCGGTGGTGGAGGAGAAGCCTGCTGCGTCGCCGCCAAACCCTGGAGCACTCACTGTACCGACTCCAGCCCCGGCACCTAAAGCCTTGCCAGTGGCGCAATAAGGCGCTCAACTTTTCGGAGCAAACAAGAGCTTCAGCATCTGCGCATCGTTTGGTTTTGAATCTTTTGCGAGGCGTACGATGACGAGTTTCATGGATGGAACGATGTACAAGCGCTGGCCGTAGGAGCCGATACAGGCGATGAGGTCGGCGGGTGCGGAGCGGGAGAGGCAGGCGTGGCGCCAGGATTGTTGCTGCCATTTTTTGTCGAGCATGGCCTCTGCGTCCACCTCGCGGGCGGATTTGGATTGGGCGGCGTGGTTGTTCCAGAAGCCGAAGGCAAAGGCGGCGTTGGCACTGCTGCCCTGGAGCTTCATGAGGACGTCTTCGTGCTTGAGCATCCAGGTGCCCAGCTCGGACCACTGGCGGGCGGTCTGCATGAAGCCGGCGGCGAGCAGCGGGGCGCCGTGCTGATCCGGGAGGTAGCGCTGGGAACCGAGGCCGAGCGGGCCGAGCACCTTGCGCTCGAGATAGCGGGTGGGGGTCTGCTTGCGCTGGAGTTTGCGCGCGAGGAATTCGTGGAACACCTGGAGCGCGGCGGGTCCGTAGATGAAAGATTTGCCGGGCGCGGCGACGGCACCGGCTTTCAGCGAAGCGGCGGTGCGGTCTTTGAAGGTGTTTTCATGAAGGCTGAAGACAGGCTCCAGGCCGTGGCTGAAATCGAGAAGCTGGCGCACGGTGATCTGACTCTTGCGTTTGTCGCTCTGCCATTCGGTGATGGTGTCGGCCACGCGTTCGTCGAAGGAAAACAGGCCGTCTTTTTCTGCGGCGAAGGCGGTGAGGCCCCAGAAGGCCTTGGTGCCGCTGTAGATGCGGTGGGGCTCCGATTTTGTGTGGCCGTTGGTGTAGGATTCGTGCAGGATTTTGCCGTTCTGCTTGATCAGGAAAGCGTGGCCGCCGTGGGCGGCGGAATAGGCTGATGCGGCCTGAATGCCCTGCGTCGGCAGCGTTTCCGCCGCAGATGAGAAGGTGAAAAAATGCAGGAATGCCAGCAGGGGCTTCATGCGGGAAACATAGACCTTCATGTGTGAGTGGACAATCCGCCTTTACACCGCATCGTCCGGGCCCATGCGAATTCTCCTCGTCGAAGACCAGGCCAAACTGCTTTCCTTTGCCAAGAAGGGGCTGGAGGAGCAGGGCATCCAGGTGGACGCCATCAGCGATGGTGATGAGGCCTGGGAAATGGCGACGACGGTGCCGTACGACGCGCTGGTGCTGGACATCATGGTACCTGGGCGGGACGGGCTGAGCATCCTGCGCGGGCTGCGGGAAAAGCGCAACAACGTGCCGGTCATCCTGCTGACGGCGCGCGCTACGCTGCCGGAAAAAATCGAAGGCCTGAATCTTGGCGCGGATGATTACATGACGAAGCCGTTCTTCGTGGAGGAGCTGGCCGCGCGTCTGCACACCGTGGTGCGCCGCAAGGCGGGAGATTCCAGCCATCTGCTGCGGGTGGATGATCTGTGCATCAACCTGCTTGAGCGCAAGGTCAGCCGGGCCGGGGTGGACATCGAGCTGAGCACGCGTGAGTTTGAACTGCTGGAGCACCTGATGCGCAGCCCGGGGCGGGTGTTTGGCCGCATGCAGATCTATGAGCATGTGTGGGGGTACAACATGGACCCCGAAACCAATCTGGTGGAGGTGTACATCCAACGGCTGCGTGCGAAGATCGACAAGGACCATGACAAGAAGCTGATCCGCACGGTGCGTGGCGTGGGTTATGCGCTGGGCGGTGGCTGATCCTGATGGCAATTCAACCCTGGGATTGCCAACGGGCGCAGGCTGGCTCTAACTTGCCACCCATGATGAGCGCTTTGAGCACCTCCGGCACGGCACCCCAAGGTGGTGCCTTCCGCCATGGCCTGATGCTTCTCGTCGCGACGGCTTTTCTCTCCGTGGTCGGGCTGGTGCTGCCGCATGGTGACAGCGGTGAGGAGTTTCGTGACTGGTTCCTGGCGCACGAGTTTTTTCGCAGGCTCATCCTCGCCTTGTGGGCCGCCGTCTTCGTTGAAGGCATCGCGGGATTGTTTGTCGCCAACGATGCCTGGCCTGCCCGTCTCAAGCGCCTGCTGCTGACCGCTTTGCTGCCGCCGCTGCGCATGATCACCGCGAGCAGCAAGCCACGCGGATGGCTCTGGCTGCCCGGCATCGGGTGGAAGCCGGTGGGGGAGGAGACTTCCGAGCAGCTTGAGCAAAAGCTGGCGCTGCCGATGGTCATTCTGACGCTGCTGGTGCTGCCGGTGCTGGGGGCTGAGCTCACCGGAGGTGACACGCTGGAGAATCATCCGCGCATGGCGCTGGCGACGCATCTGACCACCTGCGTGATCTGGATCGGATTCACAATGGAGTTCCTGTGGATGATCGCGGCGGCTCCCAACAAGCTGACCTACTGCCTCAAGAACTGGATCAACCTTGTCATCATCCTGCTGCCGCTGGTTGCCTTCCTGCGGGTGCTGAATCTCTTCCGTTTCACGCGCATGCTGCGTGCTGGGAAACTTCTGCGCGCGTACCGCCTGCGGGGACTTTGGACGCGGCTCTGGAGGCTGGCGCTGCTGTTCAATCTCCTTGAACGGCTTCAGCAACGCGACCCGGCAAAGTACTGCGCTGCGCTGGAGAAGAAGATTGCCGATCTGGAAGAGGAACTGGGGAAACTTCAGGCCAAGCTGGCGGAACAGCGGGAGAAGGTCATGCCTGGAGTTGTTGGAAATGAGGTTGAATGAAGAGCGGTGTGCTGGGAGAGGCGAAGGTGGTTTGCGGTGCGAAGAATGGGAGGGGTCTGTGAGCGCATGGCAAATTCTGGGGAGTGGGAATGTCCTCGCAGTCGGGCGGTTTGGCGAAGGGGTGCTGGGTGATGGAGTGACTCCAGCGCGCCAAACACGGCCGACCTGCTATGAGGGCATTGTCAAAGGTGAGTTGTTGTTTTTCTTCGTGTTTCTTTTTTGGGAAGGCTCTGCGGCGAGTTCTTTCGCCTGGCGTTTGGGGTGCGTTGTTGATGAGATTGGGTGACGGCTTCCTCCAGCGAGGGCGCCTGGGCTCAAGCGCTTTCCATCCTGCTATCCGCACGTGACCTTGGAGGATCAGTGCATGTTACTTCATTCGTCTGCGGCTGGAGGAACGGGCGGCGGCTCCATCTACGAGTCGGCCAGCTTGCACTGACCAGGTCGGCCGCCGAGCGCGCCGCGCCGTTCCAAAGGGTTATGGGCAAAAAGGTGGGTCTGTCTTTGCGTGGGTGGCTGTTGTCTTGCTCTCCG
>Ga0075012_10001273_pt1 | contig 26207 bp, 27 predicted proteins | sample All_14_2_FD_71474 | JGI IMG/M metagenome (GOLD analysis project Ga0075012, IMG submission 71474) | Freshwater microbial communities in response to fracking from Pennsylvania, USA - Allegheny Zone_MetaG_DW_15 | ecosystem: Environmental > Aquatic > Deep subsurface > Groundwater > Drilled...
TGCGCGAACGCGGGGACGGCGGCGGCAACCGGGGAAGCTCGGCGGTACTCCGCCGAGATCGCCCCGAGGTGCCAGAGCCGCCGAGGAGACAGCGTATCCGCTGGCTCCGAGGTTGCCCCGAGGCTCGCGCTGGGGCCGCCGGAGTGAGGGTGTGCCGACGAGGCCGAAGCCGCAGGCAGCCCGCTATCTCGCGGGCTGCCCGCCGCTACCTGCGGCGAAGTGCGGCGAGGCCGAGGAGGCATGCCCGAACGTGGTAAGGGGGTCTGGGGGAATGTGTCCCCCTGGCCTACCGTCTTGCGACGAGGGGGACACCAAGCTGCCCTTCTCCGCCCGCTATCTGCGGGCGTGGGCAGCGCAGGTGAGCCGGGGGACCCGGCCGTCTCCGCCGCTATCCTGCGGCGTGGCCCGCCGCTGGCAGCGCCGCGCCCTGCCGACCTGCGAAGCGGGAGGCAGGGCTGTCTCCGGCGGTGCAGGCGGGCCGGCCGGGGCGGCGGCCCCCGAGGAGCTCTTGCTGGCCGGCGGCATCGACGCGGGAACACGACGGTTGTGCGGGCAAAGAGGCCTGCTTGCCCCGCGCTATCCTGCGCGGGGTGCAGGCCGATGCAGGGGCGCAGTGTCCGCCCGCTATCCTGCGGGCGTGCGCCCCGGTCGGGACGGGTTCTTGCGCCGCAGGCCTTCGGGCGCAGCCCGATTGAGGTGCCGTGTCCCCCGCCGCTATCCTGCGGCGGCGGCACCGTCGCGAGGGAGCCGCCCCCCTTTCCCCGGCCGCTATCCTGCGGCCGTGGGGGGCGGCGACCGAGTTTGCGGGTCGTTTTAACCGGGTGATCATTCCAGCGATGGTCATTGAACGGGTGATTGTTCGTCGGATGGGTGTTCGCGTTCGCCCGGTGCTCGTCGCGGTGGGTGTTACGGGCGTTCGAGAGGTTCGGATGGCCGTTTTGCGGCAGGTTTTCCGGCTGCGGCAGTGTCGGTGGTGCGTTTTTCGGTTCGTGGAGAACAAATGTTCTGGTATCGGGGTGTATCGGTGGTTGCTCGCCCTTCCCGGTCGGTTTCGACACCCTCGGCCCATCTTCGCCCCGCTCGGTGCCATTTTCGTCGGTTTCGGGAGTCGCAGACCTCCTTTCGACACGCAGTGTGCCTTTTCGACCCTCCTTCCGAGGGATTTTCAACTCTCTTGGGGTGTTTTCGACCCCTTCGGAACCGGTGTCGACCCACCTTTCGAGAGTTTTCGACCCTTCCGGTGACCTTTTCGACGGTCTCCGACCCCCTTTTCGACCCTCCATCTGAGGGTTTTCGGCTCTCTCGGACCCCCTAACCGGATTTCGACCCTCATATTTTCGAGGGATACCCTGCCTGACCCTACCCCTGATCCAGCGATGTTTCGGGGAACTGCCTGTCGTGTATGACACTTCTTTGCTGTCTGTAGGCCTTGCCGGACTAGTCTAATTTTTAGACTAGACTAGTCTAGATTTTAGACTAGCGCTAGTCTGTTTTTTAGACCATCACTAGTCTAAATTTTAGACTAGACTCCTTATAGAAGAGATTAAGAGAGAACATAAGAAGAATTCTATGTGTTTTCCCCACTCCCTGAAAGACCCCAAGGCATCGTTTCCGCCGCTGGAAAAACCGGTTTCGGCTTGACAGCGCAACGCGCCGTTTGTGTATTCATTCCGGGCATCGGGAGAAACTGTCATGGTAAACGACGATGCTTTCGGGGTCATGCAGGCGATGGCGGAGAATGTGCCGGACACGCGGCCGGGCCCGCCGTTCGCGGGCGTGGACCGCTATTTCGACGAGCCGGAGCCGCGCGAGGACGGACGGGCCGCGGGCCTGCTGGGCTGGGCCGCGACCGCCCGCAAGGAACAGCGCGGCGCGTTGCTGCGGCTGACGCAGTGGATGCACGAGGCCCCGGACGCGGAGCGGCGCGTGATCCTGATCCTCATGGGCCAGTACGAAGGCCGGCTGCCGCGCGGCGCGGTGACGGAGATCGCCCGCATGGCGGGTGTCCGGCGCAAGCGCGTCTGGTTCGCGGTCAACCGCTTCGCCAAGTATTTTCCCGACGCGGTCGCCAAGGCCAGAGGGGTCAAGGAGTGATGGATCTCGAAACGCTCAAACTGCTCTCCGAACCGGACGGGTATGCCCGCGTGCGCCTGGGCATCAGCCTGTACCCGTGGCAGACGGACGTGCTGCGGGCGCTCTCGCCGCGCGGCAGCCGCGTGGCGGTGCGGACGTGCAACGAGTCCGGCAAGACCTCGACCCTCGTGCTCGCGCTGATCCTGTGGCACATGGAAACGTTCCTCGGCTCGCTCACGGTCACCACGTCCGGCTCGTACCGCCAGATCAAGGACCAGCTCTTCCCCCACCTGCAGAACTGGGGCGGCCGGCTCGGCGAGGGCTGGGAGTTCGGCGACTGCTGGGGAAAGAATCAGCTCACCGGCTCGCGCCTCGTCTCGTTCTCCACCGACAACCCCGGCAAGGCCGAAGGCTGGCACGAGCCGCCCCGCATGCCCGGCGAGATCGCCGGCCGCAGCAACCCGCTCGCGGGACTGTGTTCGGACGGCGACTGGGCTGAGATGGCGGGTGCCGCCACCAAGTCCTCGCTCATGCTCATCATGGACGAGGCCAAGACCCCGCCCGCCTCGCTCTACGAGGCCTTCGAGCGCTGCCACGCCACGCGCTGGGTCAACCTCTCCTCGCCCGGCCCCTCGCACGGCGCGTTCTACGACTGCTTCACCAAGCACGCCAAGCGCTGGCAGACGTTCCAGGTCCGCGCAATGGACTGCCCGCACCTGTGGGACGATCCCGCCAAGCGCGCCGAGATCGAGGGCCAAATCGTGAGCCTGCGACCCGAGCTGGTGCAGAGCATGATCTACGGCGAGTTCATGCCGGCAGGCGCGGGACAGGTGTTCGACATGCACGCCGTGGCAGCCGCCATGTCCGGCAACGTGCCGACCGTCGGCGAGGGACAGTACCGCCGCGCCGCGCTGGACATCTCGGCCGGCGGCGACGAACAGGTGTTGGCCACGTGCGACGGCAACCGCGCGTGGATCGAGTGGGCCGGGTTCGAGCGCGACGACCACCGCCTCGTCGAGATCGTGATCCAGCGGTTGCGGCGCTGCGCGGTCGATCCCGACGACTGCCTGAGCGACGACGGCGGGCTCGGCAAGATCGTCAACAACCAGTTCGACCGCGAGGGCTACGCGCTGCGCCGCTTCGACTTCAACGGCACGCCGCAGGACCCGACGCTTTACGAGAACAGCCGCGCCGAGGCCTATTTCAAGCTCGCGGATCTCGTGCGGCTCGGCCGCGTGTCGCTGCCAGACGACGACGTGCTGCGCGAGGAACTCGCGTTCTGCCGCTACGACGTGGAAAGCTCGCCGCTCAAGCTGGTGCCGAAAAAGAAGCTGCCGCGCTCGCCCAACCGCTCCGATGCGCTCGCCATGCTGTTCTGGGAACTGGACTACGCCAAACTGACGGCCAAGCCCGAGGACACGTCGGATCTCACTTCACCGACACGGCGGCGGCGGGAGCGCGAGGAGTTCGCGGGGAGCACTTGGGAGGAGTGAGCGGGGTGGTATCGATTGCTTTTGCTTCAAAGCACAGTACACCTTACAACTAAGCATTCCCCTCTTTAATCATGACGAGTGGTGCGCAGATCGGTGCGTCAACTATGTCAAATGCAAGTGTTTTAAAGAGACCAAGAACCGAAATCGCAAAACCTTGACACGAACCGGCAAGATGTTTCTGTATTTGGTCATAACCCGTCGAAAGGTAGACATCGTTCGTTACGAGTATCAAACTTTTCCTTTGCTCCGATAAGTCGGAATATAACCGAAAATACGATTCCCGGTGAACAACATGTCCACCTTGCATTGTGTCAGACCCGCATGCGCCAAACACTCCTCTCATCCAAAAATACTCTGGCAGTTGAGAGTATTCAATTTTATTGAACTCGATAGTTGGGTATTCGTCCAAACTCTTCCGGATCTCATCAAACATTCTGTGGCTGCTAATCGGAAACTCTTTTGTCTCAGTCGTTGTCGCTCCACCAGTGACAAAAAACGCGGACAAACTTGCGGAAACATCAACCGACTTCGACACGCTGACTGGGACCTGCGTGTTAGTTACCGTCTCGTACACATCAACAATGAACGCCGTGTCGAGATACATTAACTGAGACAACTTCATTTACACTTCCTCAGCATGACATCGTAACTACCCAAAGCTCGCATTTTGTCATCCCCTTTGCGCGGCCATTCCGCCAAGCATTCAGACATAGGATATTGTGATTTCTGCAGCGAAGTGAGTCAGGCATTTGCGAAAGGTGGAGCGACTCATTCTCTCCTGTCCCGAACAAATGCCGCCAGTCCTCCTGCTAAGCTCACCTTTAGCAACCATATCGCGTAGAATATCGCCAATACACCATCCCCCGTCTGTGCAATTTGAATTTGAACACCGAACATATTCGCCCGGGGGATTCTGAAATGAGAATATCCGAGTTTGCGGGCGGCCATCCATCGGCCCGTCTTTTCTGATCTCAACCTTGATAGTCAAATCTTTGATAGTCGGAAAAGCCTTGGTGAAGGGTATTGGTTGCGCAAATACATACGCACCACTTTCAACTTTGTCCTGCCTATCCATTAAGCACCTCACTCTTGACATTCGATGCGATGTCAAACGTTGTATGGAAAATTTAGCGCGTAGCACGTGGGATGCCGACGTCACAGCCAGACGCGATGCTGCGTTAGTGCCCCCCCGCCGAGTCATTTGGAAAGATGCTGCCGTATCCGTTCCTTGAGACGTTCGATATCGTTCTCCTCAAATGCAGCGTTAAGTTCGTTTGTGACAGGTTCGTAGTATTGAAACCGGCCACAAGTGCAGTCCCTTATCCACCCTTTTTCGAGAAGGCATGAATTGCTACCCCCAGGCCTGTATTTTGAATGGCCAGGGCCAATCGTCACCAACTGCTTCACTACGATATGAGTACCACGACCCAACGTGGACTTCTCTTCGAACTTAATCATGACTTTACCCCTTCAGGTCAGACCTTGATTATACTCAGGTTGTACTTTATCGACGCAGAACCGCCCCCCAAGTCTATCGTGACATTCCAGAATCCAGACCTTGGAACGCTGATAGTCGCAGGGAACCTCTTGTAAAACCCGCCGTAGTATGTGTAATTGGCACCGCTTTTGAAGGACGACAAATTCGAATCGTCTACAATCATAAAATTACATTGCGTATCGCAATCAAGACGCACAACGTCTCCTTCATTCAAGTACTCACGGCTGTGTATGAAGTCCATTTTCGCCCTTTCGTGCTACCGCTGCAAACCCTACATTCTTATGCAAAGTTCACAAATTGTCATATTTATACATTCCCACTTGCCACGCCCGAAATCAAGCCCAAACCGAATTCCCTTCTGCAAGCTTGATCCCGGGGAACATTCTTTTCGCTGGCTTTTAGGAGCCAAACCATGGACGGAGAGATACTATTCAGCGATGTTGAGCGCTTCGGCGTGCTCAAGGATCTGGTGGACGCGGACCTGAAGGACCGCGCCCAGTGGTACGACCGGGCGGTCAAAAACCGCACCGAGCGTTTCAAGCGCACCAACACGGTGAAACCGATGTACGAGGGTGCGCCAAACCTTGTTGATCCTATCATCGATGACCTGATCCGCGAACTGAAGCAGTCCATCGTGACCACGCTGTGGCAGGCCCCCCACCTCGCCCAGTTCATCGGACTCGATGACGTGGGGGTGGCGACTGCCGAGAACGCCGAGGCGGCGTTCGACTTCCACCTGCGCAAGGCCTGCAAGACGCGTTCTCGCATCTCGCAATGCGTGGACGATGAGCTGACCTTCGGCTACGGCCTCTCGAAGCTGGTGGAGGTGACCGGGCGCGGCGGGCGCGCCGTGCCGGAGTTCTGGCCGGTCTCCCCGCTCTCGGTCGTCGTGCCGACCTCCACGCTGGAGATCGGACAGGCGGAGCGCGTCTGCCACATGATGCGCTACACCGCGGCGGAGTTCCGCCGCGTTGCCACGGCGAATGGCTGGGACAGCGCGGTCGTGACGTTGGCGATCACCAAAGCGGCGGAGCGGCGCAACGCGGCGTCGGCCGGTGACCGCGGCGAGACCCGCGCCCGCTACCGCGACGGCAGCCTGAACGATTCCGGGGGCGGCGTAGAGGTGCGGGAAATCTTTTACGACACGTCGGACGCGGGCCGCCGCGTGTGCTCGCTCTCGCCGGACGTGCCCGACCGTCCGCTGGATGACCGCCCCTGGACGTGGGTCGCACTCGTAGGCGCGGAGAGCGAGCCGCCGACGCGGCCGTGGCCGTTCGTGCAGTTCCGTAACGAGGACACCATCGGCTTTTATAACTCGCGCGGCCTGCCCGAGATCCTCGAAGTCGACCAGAAGGAAGCCTCGACCTACCGCACCACGCGGGCCATCGCCATCGACTTCGCGGGCAAGCCGTTCCTCAGCGGTCAGCGCCATTCGACGCCTTTCCGCTTCCGCGCGGGCGAGCAGTTGGACGGCCGGGAGATCGTCTGGGCCAAAACCCCAGGTGTGGACCACATCTATCAGCAGGACTACTCGCGTAACCTCGCCATGAAGCGCGTGGGCTCCACCCAGGGCGCGATCGCCAGCGTGGCGGGCGCTGATCAGCGCAAAACAGCCACCGAGGTCAACGCCATGATGGCCAGCGCGAACGGCATGTCCACCGATGCGGTGGACCGCTTCGCGGAGCCCTGGGCCGAGATGTTCGACATGATGTGGACCTTCATGGCCCGTACGGCGCGGGCGAACGCCGGCCGGTGCGGTCTGATCCAAGCCGCGGGTAAGGTGCTGCCGCCCGCCGCGTGGAGCGCCGAGTACTGCATCTCAGCCGGAGTGTCGGGTCGCTCGGTCAACCAGATCCGCACGCTGGCCGCGCTGACGAACATGGGGCAACTCGCGCCTATCGTCGAAAACATGACGCTCACGCTCGGGCCTGCGGCGGTGAAGGATTTCTACCTGTGGATCTTCAACACGCTGGATACGGAGCTTGCCCGCAGAGTCATGGCCTCTGCCGGCAAGCCGAGTTCATGAGTTCATTAGTTCATTCGTGCATTAGTTTGGAGTGAAACATGATACGCGTACGGAAGTGGCTTTCGAGTTTGGGCAAGCGTGAGTGCCAGTCTCCGGGGTTGCCCGGCGCGCGGTTCGTGCGGCCGGAGAACTGGACCGAGACTGACAAGGAAAACTTCGACCGGTTCCTCAAGACCCCGACGGGAACGAAGCTGTTGCTGACCCTGCATGCGCTGGTTGTGGACCGGGCGCTCTCGGTGTGCGACCGCTCACCATACGAGCACGGCATGACCGGCGGCATGTCGTTCCTGCTGGGCGAGATCGAGCGGCTGGCCTGCGAGGGCGAGCCGGCGGAAGTGGACAAGTTGTAACGAACGGGAGTACGGAACGTCAGAGATACACTGCTGGCAAGCCGCGCAGTGGGTCGCCAGTAGACACCACCCCTTTGTTATCCGGGCTTCCTATCACTTACGGAGTCCAGGCCCAATTTGAGCTATAGATACGCATGTTGTTCATTTGAGACCACTGTCTCTCACGCCACATAGGCGTCGTTGTCCCCGTCTTATACTTTGCGGAATCTAATAGACGATCATACACATCACCCGTGATAAACGAGGCGTCATCGTTCGAAATGTCCGTCAGTTTGGCTGCGAAATTGGCTGCACGGCCAACCCAGACCAAGTCATTGTCACCGCGAACCCCGGTACGCGCGACCCACAAGGAACTTCGATCGACGCCCACAACTTGCTTTACGTTGTAGACAATTCTCGTACCATACTGAGCAGTAATCGCTGGGTTGACAATATTTTTTACCGCGTGATTGATCTTTAATGCGGCCGTTGCCGCATTGGTGTTCGGTGCTTCTCCCATAAATACTGCCATGACCCTATCCCCATCATATGCAGTGATGCCCCCCCCCTCATTCCTGATTATTTGGGCTGCGCTGTACAGATATGCGCGATACACCTCTGCCGCGAAGTGCGGAGGATAGTTCTGCACCATGTTTGTAGAGCCAGACAGGTCGGCATATAAAACCGTCCCCTCGTCGATTGTCTTGGCCTCGTTCTTCTCGAGCGCAATCGCGCTTGCTTCGGGGACAACAGTCGCATTCGACGTTACCCATTGCTGCCGAAAAATGCGTTTTACTTCAGCTTCGAGATCAGTAGCAAAGCTCATCGTGGGCCCATCCTATCAATAAGTGAGGCAATATCTCGACAGACCGGAGCGACGTTATCGGCAAGCGCACCAGTCTGTGACACAAATCGGAGGGGGTTCAATCCGAGAATGTCAGTCGGAATCTTGACATCGACATCGGCTGGTACGATGAAAAGTGTCCTCGAACGCGCGAGCGCTCCCATGAACAGCCCGAGTTCAAAAAGTACATTGTCTCGTGGAGCATTAGAGGTGACTCCACGACTTAAGATCTGATCGTCGGGGCCGAGTACTAGCGCCGCGAAGTCGCACGCGTCAAGTTGCTTGGTAAGGTCGTCGATGGGAAATTGGGACGGAGTGAATACACCGCCAGTCCATGGGCGCAATATGAAAGGTGCCGACTTCCATCCGTCTAAAAGGGCCTGTACGATAGGGAGTGACTCTCTTGATGACCCCACAAATAGAATCGGTGTGGCGTTCCGCTGTCGGATGAACCGCGTGCGCTGCCGGAGTCGCTCGCCGAGTTCGGCGGCGATGCGCCTCCAAGTCTCGGGATATGCTGCGGCAACCGCACTGAAATCAGCCTCCGTAGCCCGCGCCGTAACAACAGTATCGCGCGTAATTACGCTAGCTGACCGAAGTGCCCCAACGCTTAGGAGCGCCATTTCCCCAACTTGTTGTCCTGCCTTGCGGTAGGCAATCTCCTGTCCGTTGATGGCGATGCCCACCTCGCCGATCAAGATGAAGAGCAGGTCGTTGTCCGCTTTGCCCTGTTCAATCAGAAGCGTACCCGGCCCGTGCTCCTCGACCTTGACGACAGCGGCCAGCGCCATGGCCAGGGCCGCGTTACCGTGAACTATGTATTGCTCCCTCAGCGCTTGAAGAAGCGCGGGAGATGTGGCACCGCCGACGAAACGATCAATTGGTCTCATGAGTCATTACTCGCCATAGTTCAATTGCCGCATACTCGTGTTATTGAACCTACCTCAAAAGGAGGACACCGACTCAATATGGGAACCATTGTAGAAGACGATAAGAGCGATATCAAGTGAGCAAATGTTTGTACATGAACAAACGCACAACGGTATCACTTTACCGAGCGTCCTTTATCTTCGAGGGAACATTGTTTTCCCAGTTAGTGTAGAGGGCAATGAAGCCGCTCCGGAGAGCGGGCCCGGCGGTTCCGGGTTCGGGTTCCGGCGCAAAGGGTGCTGGGGGTTCTGACCATGACAGACGAAGAGAAAGCCGCCGCTGAAAAGGCCGAAGCCGACAGGAAGGCTGCCGATCAGAAGGCCGCTGACGATAAAGCGGCTGCCGACAAAGCCGAGTCGGACCGTAAGGCCGCTGACGATAAGGCCGCCGCAGACAAGAAAGCCGCGGATGATAAGGCGGCTGCGGACAAGGCCGAAGCCGACAAGAAGGCGAGCGGCAAACAGGATTTGGAGCGGGTGACCGCCGAGCGCGACGTGGTGCGTGCTGAACGCGACACGCTGCAAGGGACAGTCACCGCGATCACTGCTGAGCGCGACGCGGCCGTCAAGGAGCGCGACGCGTACAAGGCTGAGGTCGACCGGCTTGCGAAGCTGGTCGGAAAGACCTCGACCCCGCCCGCCGGTGGCGGCGGGGGCAAAGGCAAGCAAACGGCTGAAGAGTGGCTAAAGGAGCGACTCGGAAAGAAGGAGTAACACATGGACCTCGATACGTTGAAAGGCACGGTGCAGGGATATTTTGACCGTGCGTTTGTGGAAGTCGCCGAGAAGGATTACGAAACCCCTCTCGCCAACAGCGACTACGGCGTCAAGGCGAAGCTTGCGCCGAACGCGGGCACGTTCGTGCAGTTCCGCAGCTTCGGCGATCTGCCGCTGACGGTGAATGAGAACAACGATTCCCCGAAGCTGTACGCGGAAGATGAGGAGCCTGAAAACCCGATGGTGCTGTCGGATGACGTGTTCCAGGTCTCCCTGCAGGATCTCGTGGGCTGGCTCAACATGCGCCCGCGCCTGCTGCAGCAGGACCCGGTGGACATCCTCGCGATGACCAAGAAGCGCCTCGTCAAATGGGCTCGGCGCATGATCCACACGGTGGTCAACGACCGCTTCGTGGTGCCGCTGGGCGTGGCCGTGACGAACCTGAGCAACACCTACGTGAAGGCACCCCTGCCCCTGCGCACGATGTATGCGGGCGGCGTGGCGGGTTTTGCGGGGCTGCGTTCCGATTCGTTCCTGACGATCACGGACATCATCCGCGCATCGGCCCTGCTGCGCAACGCCAACGTGCCGCTCGTCAGCGACCGGCCCGTGTGCGTCATCGACTCGCCCGGCGTGCAGCAGATTGCCCTGGGCGACTCTAAGTTCATGGACGCGATCAAGCGTTACGAGGACTCGAACCAGAAGATGTTCGGCTCCGGCTCGTCCGTCGATTACGCGGGCGTGCTCTTCAAGGTACAGTCGGACGGTTACCGCTGCCACCTGGCCGGCGAGGGCGGCGCTCTGCGCACCCGCAAGAACGAGGGCAAGGTCCGCGTCTGCCACGTGATCGGCGAGAACTGCTTCGGCTATCTCGACCTCGGTGAAGCCGGAAGTGAGCAGCGCAAGCTGCTGGCCCCTAACTTCAAGGTGCAGGACATCACCGTCACGGGCAACAAGATCACCTGCGCCCTGCGTTTCCCGATGCAGGCCATGGTCATGCAGCGCGACAACGGCGTTAACATCGCGTACACGTCGGCGTTCGACGAGAAACCGTCCGATCTCCCGGATCAGGACGCGTAACCGGCGACGGTTCAGCGCCCACCCGCTGAACCGTTCCCCCAACCTCTCAAGGAGCCCAACATGCAAAAGATCAATGTCACGACCGTTTCGGCGGTCGCCACCTCGGCCACCGCCGTGCAGGCGGTGATTCCCGAGTTTCAGAAGTCCAAGGCGGTCATCCGCCGCTTCTCCGCGCTCGGCAACGATGCCGCCTGCGCGTGCAACTTCTACGTCCCGAAGGTCAGCCGGACCTTCCGGCTGCCGATCGCGCTGGAGGCCGCCGGCACTGCGGTACGCGTTCCCGTGGATACCGTCGGCGGGCACGTCTTCAAAGGTCATACGCTGGCCGCAACGGACCTGCTCTGCCTCCTGACGCCGACCGGATGGAAGATCGTTTCCGCGACTTATGCGGACAACGCCGGACAGGACTACTGCACGGCCACGATCACGGCGGTCGGCGCGATTCCCGCGAACACGGTCTGCTACGTGGTCGTTCCCGCGACCGACAAGATCGCCGGCGTACCGGTGATCGGCGCGGCGCAGGTCAGCGTCGAGGATCTGCTGTCCGGCGATACCGGCGTCCCGGTCGTGTTCGACATCGTCGCCACCGCCGGCAAGGTCACCTCGGCCGCCGCGCTGGTGGAGTACTGGGCCTAGTCAACGCCTAACGTTCAACGCAAAACGCTGAACGTCCAACTTTGGGCGTTCAGCGTTTTTCGTTTCCCTTCAGGAGCATTCCAATGACTGCCGGAGAAATCGTATCTAACGCCTGCAAACAGGCCGGGCTCGTCGAGGACGGAACAACCACCTCCATCGTTTCGACAATGGGGATCGGCTCGCTGTCGATCGGCGGCGGGATCACGGCTGAGGCTGGCACCATCCCGACCACGGCCGCCGAAATCGGCCTGGCGATTCTCAACCGCTGGTATCTCTACGCGTGGCAGCGCTATCCGCATCGCGACATCCGGATCGCCAATGCGACCGTCGAGGTCGCTGCGGGCGTAGGTGCCGTGGATATGCCAAGCGAGATGGACAGCATCCGTTCGGTCCGCGTGGCGGGCGGCTCGTTGCTGCCGCTCTCCGAGATCCGCGAGGCCGACTTCGCGGCGACTTATGCCGACGCTCCGGGAACGCCCGTGGCCTACGTCCAGTTGGCAGACGGCGTGACTGGCGACGTGCCGCCCCTGCCGGTCAAGCGGATCAGGCTGGCTCCGTTGCCGGTCGCCCCGATCACACTGCACGTCAACGGGCTCAAGCGCTTCGCACCGCTGCTGAGCGCCGACGCGCCGCTGCTGCCGAAGTTCGAGGCCGCGCTATTCTATTATGTGCTGTCCGAACTGTGCGGCTACACTAAAGACGCTGTTCAACAGAAATCGGCCTTGGCGCTGGCCGTGAACCATTTCGACAATGCGTTGAACTGCGAGACCGGCGGCGACGCGTGTGATGACGTGTGCGTCCCGCTTCAGAGTTTCGCCAACGGGTGATGTCACCACATCCTGCGTGCGTTGCCGATACAGCCCATTTCTGGAGACGGCAACCACCGCGATTGCTTCGCTTCTATAGTGCAAGGGACGAGGCCGCATGTTACGCCGTATTGTTCAGTCTCGCTGGTTAACTGGATGGTCCGGCAACTTCATGACGGCCTGACAGAAGGCAGGGATAGAAAGCACAGCGATCCAATCTTCATTTTTATGGGTCCCGCCGATAATGATTTCATGAATATCCCTGCTTGCTCGGAACGTCGTTTTCCGCGGATCGTAATGTGCGATCTTATCCAGTGCGGTACGCAAGAGCATTTTGCTGAATCCGCCTTCGGCCTTGTAAGGCGGATGATAACTTTCCGCGAACTTCTCGAAACTTAGATGTGCGGGTTGGCATAGCGCTCCGACTGTGAGTTCGGATTTAGGGACAAGTTTGTAATCCTGCTCTGAGCGGACAGTTAGCGCAATGCTCTGAAGCAACTCGATGCCATCACGCGAATACTTAAGTAAGTCGCGGTTCCCTTGGAGTTGCTCCATGCGGGAGGCAGATACGAACGCATTTTGGAAGGCATTGCTAACATTGCTGAGTAGCATCGCGCAGTTGTGAAAGGAGTCTCGGTTCCACATGTTTTGTCCTGCAAAAGATTGTCGAAGTCTCATTCTTTTTACGAAGGCCTGAATTCGGTGCCTAGTCTAGCATTCGGTGAACGTGCAGACAATGACCGTCACTCGGTATTCCTCAACGAGCGATCACTTCTTTACTTGCTCCAAGGGAACATTCTTTCTCCTGTTAATTAGACGCACACCGCGTCCAACAGGAGGTTACCAATGTCTGCCCCCGAAATCTTTGCGCAAGCGATCAAAACCGGCAACTCGGTCATCGCCGTGACCGTCAACGGCGTCGAGTACATCGCCGAGGCGATCCCCTTCGCATCCCCCGCCGCTGACGCCTGGAAGTGTTATGCGAGCTTCCCCATCGAGGGCGGGCGTTTCATCAAGCACGTCCCCGGCCTGCACGCCCCCGGCTGGAACGGCGAGAACCTTCCCGGCCTCAACTACCTGCCTCAACAACCCGCACCCTAAAGGAAACCCCATGAAACGCAACCTGCTTGCCCTCACTCTTGCCGCCGCCGCCCTCGCCTGCCTCGCGGGCCTCGACTACTCAGACATCGTAAAGTGGGGCCTCGTACGCCGTACCGATCCTCCGGCCGAGGGCTACCGCATGGTCTGCACGACCAACGTCGTTACCACGTGGGTATGGACGTTGAACGGTTACATGTCTTCCACTGACGAGGGCAACCCCACCGTGCTCTCGTGCGACAACCAGGTGCTCGAAGGCATGCCCATGGAACTGGTCCAAGACGGCATGTCGGGCCTGTACCCGATCGGAGAGACCGGCTATTTTGTCGGGCCGTTCCTTTACGACATCTACGGCGGCTTCGGCGTGGTGTCCGCCAACACCGACCCGCTCAGCGGCCCGAGCTGCTGGTCTGAGGGATACACGCCGGGGCAGACGAGCTATTCGTGTTCGTACGGGCTCGGGCCTTACTTCTACTGGGGCAACTTCACACTGACACGCGCGGATACGATCACAACCACGGTGACCACCAATTACGTCGCCTTAGGCGGCGGGGCCGTGCTCCGCGACGCCACCAACCCCGACAAGTTCGCGCGCCTCGAAAACGGCGTGTTCAAGGTCTACGAAGTGGTCAGGACCCCGGCCCACTGGGAGTTCCAAGGGCAACCCTGCTTCGGTCTGTCCAACCCGCTCACGCCGTTCAGCGGGAACCTCGCCGGTTACACCTGGGCGACCGAGACGGCAGGCGAACCGCCTTACCTTTACTACGCGCTTTACGATGAGGTCAGCACGCGCAAATTCGCGTCGGGGCCAATCAGCGGTGTGACGGTCTCACTCGACCTCTTTCGCGACGAGGACCCTTACGACGTCGTCCCCATGATCTACCGGTCGGCCTCGGTCGTCACCAATTCCTTATAGTCCGGCCCCGCGTCCATCCGCAACAGGTAGCGCCCGGCCTCCGGGCGGGCCTCCCCGAAAGGATCTCACCATGAGCCCCCACGGCTGCATCCAGCAGAAACCCATCGAGGACGTGACCGCCCAATGCGACCGCGTGGAGAAGGAAATCTACGTCGGCCGCGAAGGGCGGCAACCGGTGCTGGTGCGCGTCGACCGCTGCGAGCGGATCGTCAACGCGCTGACGTACGTCTCCACCGCGCTTCTGATCTCCGTGCTCGTGGCGGCCGGCTCCCTGCTCTGGCAGGCGGTCGTGCAACACGCCGCCGGAAAGTGAACACATGAAAACACTGATCATCGCTTGGCTGAAAGCCAACTGGCTGACCGTCGGCAAATGGCTGCTGGCCGGTGCCGACTGGGCGGGCATCCTCGCCCGCGTCTTCTCCTACCTGCTCAAGCTCGCCCTGCAGAGCGGCCGATACCAGACGGTTCGGCTGCTCGCGACGCGCGTGATCGAGCAGGCGCAATTCGTTCTCGCCGTCACGGATGACGGCGTGGTGTCCAAGGAAGAGGCGGAGAAGGCCGTCGCCACGGCGCGGCGGCTCTTCGATGCCTGGGCGGATGGCAAGGGTAAAGGCGTCACCCAGCCCATCGTTGCCGAACTGCATGACGCCGTGCGAGAGGTGACCCAGTGAAGAAGTGCAAAGAATGCTCCCCCAAACCCGTCAGCCCCAAGACCGAGATCCGCGACAAGCGCGATGCTGTGCGCGACAAGGCCCGCGGCAAGCGCGGCCTGCTGCGCGGCGCGGCGACTGCCGCAACCGGTCTCCTGCTGGCCTGCCAGCTCGGCTGCGCGACGGCCACGCCGTCCAGCAAGTCCCAGACCTCCAAGGCCTGCGGCAACACCATCACGGTCAACCTCAACCTGGCGTTCGCCACCAACGGTCTCGCGTGCGCGGCCCACTCCGGCGGCATCAGCATTTCGCTGAGCGACCTCATCGGAACGCAGGTCCAGAGCGCCGACGCAGGAGGCAACGAATCCGTCAATCAGACGGCCACTCCCTCCAACACCCCCGGCATCGTGGGCGACAAGCCCATTGAGACCCTGGGCGAGATCGGCAAGACCGCGCTCACCGGCGGCACTTCGACGGTCCTCAAGCAAGCCGCCAACGCGGTCGGGATCTCCGGCACGGCACCGCCCGCCGCTGACAAGGCAGTTTCCGCCGCCACCGGCTCCGCCTGCGCTGATGGTGTGTACTCCGTCCCCTGCGCCAAATGATCGGCCACCGGATCGGTTTTATGATCCTGACATGACGCGGACATTTTTGTCCGCGTCATGTTCTTAGTTGAAATCACAGCTTTGTCGCCAATCCGGTGCTCAGCAATCAAACCGAATCCTTTCCTATCTGAAACCAGTTGACTTATTGCGAACTAGCACGCATAATTTGATCATGAAAGAGAATGACATTGTCAGGTATAGCAAGCCGCAAATTGGCGAGGAAGACATCCGCTTTATCCTACGCGAGATCAATGGTGACCGCGTGCTAATCGAGATGGTCTGCGAATGGACCATCAAGCCCACTGAGACTGTGGCAATCAGCGAGGTCTGTAAGGCTGATGAATAAATGCCCGCACTGCGGCCACGAATGGCCCGATGACAAACGTGCTGCTGGCGGCAAGGCTCGTTGGCGTGGTGTGCCAAAGGAGCAACGTAAGGCGGCGGCAAAGAATGCAGCTAAAGCCCGGTGGGCCAAACGAACCTCGTTGACTTAAGTCACGTACCCACAGTTGCAGATGCCAGAACGATCCGAAATTGACGGCCGGACAATGGACAAGCGAAGTCTTGCCGGCTGATGCTGGCGATGCTAAAGTACGGACGATGAAAAGCGGGGAGAAGAGCACGATGCTTGTAGCGGATATAAATTCTCGGTTGTTGTCCACTTCTGTTGGCCCTGAAACCCACCCTTCTCGCGGCCTAGACCGGTATGGCGAGTGTCATATAGCCCCCCCCCGCGACAACATTTTGGACATGCCCACCGGCATGCACCCCCATATTGACGGTGTCAAAGCGAATCGGGCGCAAAAAGATGTGATAAGTGAAAATGGTATGCGTGTAATCGATCTCTGCTGTGGCCTAGGGGGCCTGTCACTCGCGGCAACCGATCTCGGCATGCAGGTAGTGGCTGGTGTAGACATTGATGCCAGCGCTCTCAAAACGTATGCCGGCAACTTTCCGCACGCAGAAGCAATCGCAGGGAGTATCCGATCTTCGACAATTTTAGAGCGTTGTCGCTCACTGCTTAAACCTGACGGCGCCCCGAGAACCCCTTGTGTCATTGTATCCGGTCCTCCATGCCAAGGGTTTTCTGTCGCCGGAACACGAGACCCGAAAGATCGACGTAATAAGGTGCTGGTTGCTGTCGCTCGTGCTATCGTTCAACTACAGCCTGACTGCGCACTGATCGAGAATGTCTCATCTGTTCTCGCCGAAAAGTATGGGGACCGACTAACCAGTCTCAAGCGTGTCCTATCTGTTGGGCACTACCACGTTCAGGAGGTGCTCCTAGACTCCTCTGAATTCGGTGTGCCTCAGAAGCGCAAACGCGCCTTCTTCCTTGTGACTCGTCATCCTCTGTCCCTCGACCGCATTCTCTGCCTTCTTGCAAAGCATAAAATGCCGCCTATCACCACAAAAGTGGCGCTTCAGGGACTTCCCTCGCCAGCCATCCGACCGGAAAAATATGTCGATGAGGCTGATTGTATTTTCCCGACAAATCACTATGCAATGCGCCACTCCAAGAGTGTCATTGAGAAAATTGCAGCTATAGCGCCAGGCACCGGTCCAATGTCCTATCGAAGACTTCACCCTGTTCGTCCTGCCAATACGCTTTTCTCGGGCCACCGGGCACCACCCGCACATTTTGCTGAACCACGTAGTATTACCGTACGGGAAGCAGCTCGGTTACAGGGGTTCCCGGACACTTTCCGTGTGTATGGAGCATTTGGTAATCAGATGACACAAGTCACTAATGCCGTTCCGCCTCCGCTAGCAAGCGCCGTTTTGAGCGTGCTGGTTGAAAGTACTGGCCTAGGGATTCACCACGATGAATGAACAGAGTGACATAATGTTATCCTCTAACATCCGTTCCACAGAGCGGACGCACAACACTGTTGAGGGTAAACTTAAGACGGATGAGCGCGTATTAGCTCGAATTACGGAAGGCATTTACCGTCAACCCGCATCCGCCTTACGTGAACTTGTTTCCAACGCTTACGACGCAGATGCGACAGAAGTTGTAATCCTGACCGACGCCCCACGATTCGGTCAAATTACTGTGCGCGACAATGGCCGAGGACTTAGCCCAGAGGTTGTCGTCCAGATGCTCAACCACATCGGGGGCAGTGCAAAGCGATCTGATAAGGGCAAAGAACTTGGGGTAACTTGTAAGACCAATGCCAACCGTAGCGAAGGCGGGCGGCAACTGATTGGCAAACTGGGGATCGGCCTTTTTTCCGTCGCACAATTCACAAGGCATTTCCTCATTATCACCAAGACCGCAAGCGACGATTTTCGAACGGTTGCGGATATCACCCTTGGAAGAGGCGTCAAAACCAAGGCTATGGCACCTAGCACGGGTGAAGTCGATCAGACCTTTGAGACAGGGCACTATAGAATCTGGCGGGAGCCAACCACAGACAAGGAAGCTCACGGAACAGAGATCAAGTTACTTGATTTGCTCCCGCGCACGCGTGACGAACTCGCAAGCGCTGATCTCTGGACGAGACAGGATTACATTCGCGACGACCCTGATGCTGAAAAAACAGATCCGCCGCTGCTGCATATTGGTCGCATGGACAAGAAGGCGGGCATACTCGCCACGCAACCGAAACTGCCTTGGGCTGAAACCGATGGGCCGAGGGCACGTTTTGAGAAACTGGTGCAGGAACTTCGCTCTCTTACAAATCAACGCGAATCTGTAGACTTGCGTAAAGTTTGCGACAACTACTTGTGGTCATTATGGACTCTCGCACTTTCTGCTCCCGTAGCCTATCTCGAAGGTCATCCTTTCGACCTTGAATGCGATCATGATATTTTATGTTTCTCAATCGAGAACCGTATGAAAGGACAGGCCCGTGCGATTGATTTGCCAGAAGGTAAATCACTACGCACGATCCTGAACCTTAAAGCACCAGATGGCCCCACGGCAGGACGCTTCGAAGTGTTTATGGATGGTGTTCAGTTGCTTCGGCCCATTCTCTATCGCAATCTTCCGTGCACGGAAAATGCAATAAAGACGCCATTGCTTTTTGTGGGACAGCATCGGGAAGAATTTGGAGGAAAACCTTCAGAACTTAGTGGTGGTCCTCTTGAGTTTGAGGCTTACCTGTTCTGGGCACCACGGATCGTTCCCAAGCAACATCAGGGTATCATTCTTCGAGTTGGCAATGCGTCCGGCGCTCTCTTCGATACCGAATTCATGGGGTATGAAACATCGGAACTAACCCGTAAGTCACAAGTCACTGCTGAGATCTTTGTCAGTGAAGGTCTAGATGACGCTATCAACCTTGACCGCGAGTCATTTAATTACGCTCATCCGCATTACCAATACCTCACCAAGTGGTTGCACTCTGCTTTCCGCCAGTTCAGTAATCGGCAGAAGGGATTGGCCAAGGAATTACGAGATGACCACCGCAACCAAGAAGCCATACAAACGCAGGAGAAGGTGGAACTGAAGGTTCAGACTGCGTTGCAGGCACGCGGTATCGAGGATGTGCCTCAGGTTGAATTGTTAGAGCCAACCCGAACATCTGAGGCAGCTAAGCTCCGAAACGCAGGCCGCATTGTGCTGCACCGGGATGCCGTGGTTCCTCAATCAACTCAGATCCGCCAGACAAGCGTTGAGAATGCTCGAGCGAAGCTAGCCGAAAAGAAAGCGATCGGCATCGCACAACTTCTTCATGGCATGGGGCTCCTTGACTCTTTGTCCTATGAAGAGCAAGAAAAGTTGATCAGAGACATCTTGGAAATCGTTCTACTGGAAAATTGAGCATGAATTTGCAGGATTCTGATATCGCAGATGGAATCGTTCCAGAGCATATACCGGAGCACATCGCTGCACCGCGCTCAACTTTCTTGCCTTGGCATAAGGTCAGAAAACAGTTCATTCGTCGAAATCAATGGAATGCGCTCACGATACGGAATGTGAATGACCGTTGGCGTCGAGATCTTGACAAACCATCGGCCGTTAACGGTGGAAACGTGAGCTCCATGCATGTAATGCGCCCACTTCGGTGTCTTGTGATCCCTGGCGATGACTTACTTGACATGCGTGCTTTGTGGAACGAAATCAGTCCCTTAGATTGTTTCATACACTATCTGGGTTTTAATGAGGGACACGGATCGAGTGACGTTGATACGGATGTGCATGTGGCGAACAACATGGTGACATCACTGCCTGGAGTAGTACCGAATTCACAGGTGCTCCGAGACCGCTTCGAGGCAATTGCTTCGGCCGACTCACAAGCTTACAAGTACCTTCGAGAGTTTGGGCCTTACCACATCGTGAATCTCGATCTCTGTGGCTCCATGTTTCCGAACACCGAGCAGGATGTTGAACCGTATTTCAAAGCTGTGCACCGTTTGCTTGAATATCAGTTTGCGACTCAGAAGACAAACTGGCTCTTGTTCATCACCACAATGGTCAAACCGTCGGTTGTGGACCATGCATGGATGCAGCGATTGTGCAAGCCAACGCGAGACAACTGCAACGCACACTCCTCTTTCACTGAGAAGCTGTCGGAGTTGTTACCGTCAACATCGCTGCAACACGAAGTGCACAATGTTAACCTTGATGGTCTTTCGGACGCTCAACTCGTGCGTCTCTTCGGCGTTGCTCTGGGTAAATGGTTGTTGCGATTGGGCCAGTCACCGAGTCCGAAGTGGACTGTCGGAATGCGCCGTAGTTTTCAATACAGTATTAACGAGCATGAAGGAGCCACCATGCTCTCACTCGCTTTCGAAATGACACCAAATTTCGCCCCCCCTGTCGATACCGCAGGAATGTCTAGCCTCACGGTCACGCCTCGGACATTTTCGACGGAAGTCGAGTGTGCGGTAAAATTAGTGGCCTCAGTGACTGGCATAACTGATGTTGACGAAAAACTTGCAGCTGATGAGACTTTGAAAAAATCATTGCTTCATGAGGCTGCGGACCTTATGGCATCAGCCGGATATGATCGGGAAAAATACATGCAATGGGTCAATGATGGCGAGGTCGTCTCTCAATGTTGAACCGTACCAGATAGAACTAGGACCTGACGTAGAATTTGAAGGCCTTTTTTCCTCACCGTGCCCATCGTCCGGTTGAGTATCGGCTGCTGGCGACCAGTCTGTTTCGCATTCTCCACTATTGATCGAAACCCCTTAACTCTCACAGTTTAAAGCGCCCCACGCCAGAACTTTACTCAACTCCACTGCACAAGCAGATTGTCACGATGCCATGCAAACGCATCGGGCGCGGTTCGCAATGCAGGCTTACGGGCCTCCATAATTGGCTTGTCGTGAAATTGGATCAGCCATTCGTTTGCCGGCATGGAGCGCACGCGCTGGGGAACGATGACGCGGCGGGTATCGCTGACACCGAACAACCCCTTATCGAAAGCCCAATGCAGCGTGCCCGTGAGCGTGAATCCATTGCGCGGCTCGTCAGCGCCTCCGCGGCCGAGCCCCACCACGTGGGCCGCCTGAACCTCGGCGACAGTCTGTGTCGCCAATGCGATACCGCTGACGGCGCAGCGACGCTGATACTGAGAAAGCAGTGTCTCGCGAAACGCCGTGTCCCGCGCGATCGCGGCGCGGGCTGTCGCGACGCGGGGGATACTCTCACGCACTGTCACGAAGGGATGCGCCGCTTCTTCAAGCATCGCCTCTCTGGCGATGACCAGCTCTTCCTGTGAAATGGGCGCGACTTCGGAAAACAGCACGCCCCAATTGTTTCCTTGCGTCAGTTTATCGAGTTGAGTGAAGGCTGCGTCCTTTTGCTGCACAAGCAACAGCCGGTAGACGTCCAAGCTGTCTCGACTACGTTGCATGATGAGAAGGTCGCCGCCGTGCGCCTTGTTCCGGATCGGCCCGAGATTTCCGGTGATCCGGCTTTCAGCCGAGCGAGCGCCGCCCCAAGTCTGAAACTGATAGCGTACAACGTCGCTGCCGACCTGTTGGCAGGGGGTGAACATCTCCGCGATCAGATGACGGTCCACTGTGGGCGCGGCGGCAGAGGCTTGATCCTCGTCCAAATCCGGAAAATAACAACGAAGCGCCTTCGGGACAACGATGCCGCCCTGATGGCCCGGCGCATTTCCCGTGTCGTTATTAGCCAAACGCTTGAAAAACGGCGCGTCCCAAGCTGGATCGTTAAGAAACTGCAGCAACAGCTTTGCGCTCATTCGGACCTCTTTTGGCTTGAATCGTCTGCTTTGGAAGGGTGTAGCGAGTGTGTTTTTGGGGCGCAAGAACAATGACCGCGTCGGTCTTCTTGTTCTCTCTCAGAACCAAAGGCGGAACCTCGTCAGCGGGCCGCGCCAGCGTTTCACAAACGGCTTTTGCGATTCGCTCGACAACAGGCATGACAACCGAATTACCGAATTGCCGATAGGCCTGGGTGTCCGAAACCACGATTTTGAAATCCTCTGGATAACCCATAAGCCGGGCGCACTCCCTTGGCGTGAGACGCCGAGGCCGTTGACCGTCCTGCGCGATCAGGATCTCGGACCCGTCCTTGTGGTAACGGGCGCTCAACGTGCGGGCCGTATCGTTGCCCGTGACAAGACTGAAGCCGAACCCGTTGCCGGCGGCCCGATGTTTCGCGGCGTAGTCCTGCAGATACTTCCAGAGGTGCTCCGTGAGCGTATAACGGGGGTCAGGGTTTGGATCCAGAATGGTCGACAGTTTTGGCCCCTCTGCCGGGAACTCGGGAAAATCGAAATAGCGTTTCTCCCGGAAGCCAACCAGAAACACGCGTTCGCGATGCTGCGGGACAACCGACTTCGCGTCGATGATCTTGTAATGAACGTCGTACCCCAACGACTCGGTCAGCGTACGATAGATGATGTCGAAGGTCTTGCCCCCGTCATGGCTCTTGAGGTTCTTGACGTTCTCGAGGACAAAAGCGGCCGGCCGGTGAAAATCCAAAATGTCCGCGATGGAAAAAAACAGATTGCCTTGCTTCTCGTCGTCGAAACCGTGCTTGCGCCCCAAGCTGTTCTTCTTGGAGACGCCGGCGATGCTGAACGGCTGGCAGGGAAATCCGCCGCACAGAATGTCGTGGGCAGGAATATCGGCGATTGCGACAGCATGGATATCGCCCTTCGGCTCTTCACCAAAATTCGCCTTGTAGGTGATTTGGGAGTATTTGTCCCAATCGCTCGAAAAGACGCACTCGCAACCGGCACGTTCAAACCCGATCCGGAAGCCTCCGATGCCGCAGAAGAGGTCAATGAAGCGAAGTTTAGCGGGCTGACCATAGGGAGGAGGCGTCTCGCGTACACCTGAAGCCTTGGACACTTTAGGGCTCTTTATCGCCTTTGGGGTGACCTTCGGCAACTTCTTTGAAAGGCGTTTTTCCGTTTTTGCAGACAGCGGAGCGGCAACCTTGGTTCGTTTCTTGGACTTAATCGGGCTCATGGGTATGCCTGTGACCGTAAAGTAAATGGGTAAGGACAGCCGTACGTCAGCCATGTTCTCACGCGCTTTGACGTACGGGGTTAAATTTAACATTCTAGCACTCTGAGTGCTAGACGAAACAGCGTCTAACGCGTTTTGAGTTAACGCGCTCTATCGCTAAACAAACTACTTCGCCTTCTCCACGGCCGCCCGCAGTTCTTCCACGCGTTCTGCGTGGTCATAGCGGGCCGCTGTCGCGTCCTCGGTCCATCCCCCAAGCCGTTTAGCTAGGTCGTCAGACACCCCCGCCTCGCTCAACCTAGTGCGGAACGTGTGCCGCCAACTGTGGAAAGTGTGGCCCTCGCCCGTTACCTTCGCCGCCTCCAAGATGGCTCGGAACGGACTGGTCTTGCCGAAGTCCGGGTATGCCGCCGCGTGCTCTGGAAACAGGTACTCCCCGCCCCGCTTGACAAGCGCCTCCATAACGGGCATCAGCGACGAGTTGATCGGACTTGCAATGTCGATGGCGAAGCGCTTGGTCTTGTTGGGACGCATCCGGATCTCGCCCTTGTCGAGGTTAACCTGCTCGGTCTTGATCCGCGCGACGTCGGAATAACGCAGTCCCGTATGCCGGGCGATCATGCTCGCCTCGTACCAGCCATGCCCAACCTTTTTGGCGGCCTTCAGGATCGCCGTCTCCTGCTCCCGCGTGAACGGCTTGCCACGCTCGCTGTCGGAAACATCCACTTTCACCAGATTCCAGCAGTTCACGACATTGTCGCGCTCCATCCGCAACGCCTCCCAGATTGTACCGAGGTCGGCGAGGATATTCTTGCGGGTCTTTCCGCTCGCGCCGCTCTTGGCCAGGTGCTGGGCGAACGCGAGCACGCAGGCCCGGTTGACCTTTTCCGCAGTGGGCGCGGCCGGGTACGACTCTTGCGCCCAGGTGGTGAACCGTTTGCACACATTCCGACGCAGCCGCACGGTGGTCAGTTCGAGCTTCTTGTTGGCGGCTTCCAGCCAGCGCTCGTAAGCCAGCCACACATCGCCCAGCGGCAAACCCTCTGACCGCGTACCGCAGAGATTATCGATCAACGCATGCAGCTTGTCGGCGGTCGTTGTGCCCGCAAATGCCATCTTAAACGTGTGTTCGATGGCCAACGCTTTATCCTTGTCTGCGGTGCCAGTCGATTTCCGGATGCGCTTCCGGTCCGGCCCATAAATCTGAATCCACCAGAACTGACTCGTCCCTTGTTTATACAGTGACATGGCATAATCCTCCGTTCGTAATTAAATATTTTAAGCTCTTCTCAAAGCACGATCAAGCCATATTATAACCATACTCCAAGTAATTAAAAAACCGCTAAATCCCAATGATTTAGCGGTAAAAGGATGGAGCGGGCGATGGGAATCGAACCCACGTAAGAAGCTTGGGAAGCTCCTATTCTGCCATTGAATTACGCCCGCAGAAAAGAATGGCCGTAATGTACCAAAAACCGTCTGGCCGTCAAAGCCGATTTTGCACAAAAAAACCGCCCCCGGCCACAGGCCCCCTTTAGGCTTGCCGCACAGGCCCGTTCCACGTATAGTATATGCCCATTCTTTCGCGGTATCGGCGCGTCTGCCTGTGCAGGCCGGGCCGGCCGGATTTAAACACAGGAGACAGCCATGATCGTCACCACCAAAGAGCTCTTCCAACAGGCCTACGGCAAATACGCCATCGGCGCGTACAACATCAACAACCTCGAGCAGACGATGGGCCTTTTCAAGGGCAACGTCGACAGCAAGGCCCCCTTCATCGTGCAGCTCTCCAAGGGCGCGCGCTCCTACAGCCACAAGCTGATGCTCGAGACGATGATGACGACCGCCGACAAGATCTTCCCGGATGCCGTTTTCGCGGTGCACCTGGACCACGGCGACGAGGAGACCTGCATGGACTGCATCAAGTCCGGCGTCTACAGCTCCGTCATGATCGACGCCTCGCACCACCCGATTGAGCAGAACATCGAGATCACCAAGCGCGTCGTCGAAGCCGCCCACGCCCGGGGCATCGTGGTCGAAGCCGAGCTCGGCCAGCTCAAGGGCATCGAAGAGGACGTCTCGGCCGCCGAGCACGTCTACACCAAGCCCGAAGAGGCCGAGTACTTCGTCAAGCAGACCGGCATCGACTCCCTCGCCTGCGCCATCGGCACCTCGCACGGCGCCTTCAAGTTCCACGGCGACCAGAAGCTCCGCTTCGACATCCTCGAGAAGATCCAGAAGCTGCTGCCCGGCTTCCCGCTGGTGATGCACGGCTCCTCCTCGGTCCCGCAGGACGAGGTCGCCCGCATCAACGCGGCCGGCGGCAACATCAAGGGCGCGAGCGGCGTGGACGCCTCCCAGTTCCTGGGCGCGGCCAAGCTCGGCGTCACCAAGATCAACATCGACACGGACGGCCGCCTGGTGTGGTGCCGCGTCCACCGCGAGTTCTTCCGCGACCACCCCGAGAAGTTCGACCTGCGCGATCCCGGCAAGGTCTTCATTCCGGAGTACGCGAAGTTCATCGCCGCGAAGAACGTCCTTCTCGGCTCGGCGGGCCATCTCGACGAGGTCCGCGCCGCCCTGAAGAAATAACCCCGCATTGTAAGCGCGTCCGGCAAGCCGGGCGCGCTTCACGGTTTTAAGGAGAACACACAATGGCTAAGAAAATCATGGTCGACGGCAACCAGGCCGCCGCAGAAGTCGCCTTCGCGTGCAGCGAAGTCGCCGCAATCTATCCCATCACCCCCTCCTCGCCCATGGGCGAGTGGTCCGACGAGTGGGCCGCCAAGGGCATCAAGAACCTGTGGGGCACCGTGCCGCACGTGATCGAGCTGCAGTCGGAAGCCGGCGCCGCCGGCGCTGTCCACGGCGCGCTCACCACCGGCGCCCTCACGACGACCTTCACGGCGTCGCAGGGCCTGCTGCTGATGATCCCGAACATGTACAAGATCGCCGGCGAGCTCACGCCGACCGTCTTCCACGTCACCGCGCGCGCCCTCGCCATGCAGGGCCTCTCGATCTTCGGCGACCACGGCGACGTCATGGCCTGCCGCCAGACCGGCTTCGCGATGCTCTGCTCCAACAGCGTCCAGGAAGTCATGGA
>Ga0075012_10001280_pt1 | contig 26155 bp, 22 predicted proteins | sample All_14_2_FD_71474 | JGI IMG/M metagenome (GOLD analysis project Ga0075012, IMG submission 71474) | Freshwater microbial communities in response to fracking from Pennsylvania, USA - Allegheny Zone_MetaG_DW_15 | ecosystem: Environmental > Aquatic > Deep subsurface > Groundwater > Drilled...
GCCGTGCGAATTCACGCGTTGCCGCTGCCAGTTCCTGAGCGGGAATCAGCGCGAATACGAACTTGTCGGGGCGCACGATCGCCACGCTCCCCGGACGCCCGCCGGCCTTTCGCCACCAATTGAAGAAGGCTCCACCCGGGTCTTCGCACTCCACCAGCTCTTGCGGAACGGCCCGGTCGACACCCGCTCCGTTGGGACGTTTGCCAAAGGGGTACACGGTGACAAAGCGCGCACCGAGCGCCTGCCACAACCCGAGCGACTGGGCGTCGAGGGTGCTTCGCGGGTCGACACCGGCACCGACCAGCGCAAAGCCTGTACCCAACAGGTCGTCAAGCCGCTTGCGTCGGCCGTCGGGACCGCGCAAAACCGGCTGCGGCATCAGCCGCCCCTCGGCACCGCGCCACCCGCGACGCGGCAGGCCGAAGTAGCTCCCTGCCTTGTAGGTCGGTTTCGGAATGAAGTCGCCTTGCCGGACGAAGGGACCGATCTTGGGCAAGCGCACGACCAGCCGCGTCAACGCATTGCGCAGCACCGTGCCGACCGGATGGGTCATGGACACGAAGCTCTTCATGCGAATGGCCTCACGAATCATCGCGTCGGCATGTGGCGCCCGCTCGGAAGGGTAGCTGTCGAGCAGGCCAGCCCCAGCCTGGCCGCGCAGGACGGCGTCCAGTTTCCAGGCGAGGTTGTGGGCATCGCGGACCCCGGCGTTCATGCCCTGTCCGATGAACTGCGGGGTCATGTGCGCTGCGTCTCCGGCGAGCAGCACACGGGCATCGCGCCACCGCTCGGCCATCAAGGCGTTGAAGGTGTAGACCAGCGTGCGCAATACATCGAACTTGTCGACGTCGATGTACTTCGACAGGTAGCGTCGAACCGTGTCCGGGTCGGTCATCTGTTCGCGCGTCTGGCCCGGCATCAGCATGAACTCGAAACGGTGATGACCATTGGGCTGCACGCAACAGACGGTCGGGCAATCCGGGTCACAGATGAAGTTGAAATAGGGAAGGTGATGCAGGCCGTCGTTCGGATCCTTCACCTTGATGTCCACCACCAGCCACGGATTCGGAAAGTTCTGCCCGGTCATGCCGATGCCCAGCTGTGTCCGGACCGTGCTGCGCCCACCGTCGGCGCCCACCAGCCACCGTGCGCGCACCCGCGAATCGTTGGCAACGGATTTCGCACCCGAGTCGGCAGGCGCTCCGCCGTAGTGGGTACCGTCGCAAGGTGCATGGAACACGTCCACCCCATGCGCATCCTGGGCAAAGCGAGTGACCTCACGCCCCCGCTCAATGGTCACGTTCGGATACCGTTCCAGTCCCTCGGCCAGCGCGGTCTCCAGAAAGGGCTGATAGAAGAAGTTGCTCCAGGACCAGTCGTGCTCCCGGTTCGTGTTCTTCAGCTGAAACAGCACCGACCCGTTGGGCAGCACCATCTGGACCGGAGCGTCCTGCAGCATGTCGGCGGCCAGGCGGTCGGCCATTCCGATCGACTGGAAAATGCGCATGCATTCGGCGTCCGTGAAAACTGCCCGCGCATTGCCGTAGAACCTGGGCTCGCGTTCGAGCACCAGCACCTGGTGGCCGCGCATGCCCAGCGCGTGCGCCAATGTCAGTCCGGTCGGACCGAGGCCGACGATGACCACATCGTAGTCACAGGGGGTCTTGCTCATGAGGGAAGCCTTACGGTGAATTCTTTGTTTGTCAGCGACGCAAGGCCACGTCCCATCTGGCCCAGCTTGGCGCCCAAGGTGAGGCTTTCCGGGAAGTGCCCCCAGAGGCTGATGCCCTGGTAGTGCCCTTTCTGCCAGTTCGCCTCTGCCGCTTCGTCGACGACAACCGGATTCCAGCCCAACTCGATCTCGAAGCCCGAGGGCGTCTGAACGTAGAAGGACAACTCCCTGTCGTTGGGGTGCTGCCCGATCGCGTTGGCGATCGGCGCTCCCATGGCACGCAGGCGCCGGTACGCCTCGGTCACGTCGTCCAGGTTCTGGGCCTGCAGGTTCAGGTGGTGGATGGCCGTGCGAAGCGGGTTCATGCGCCGGCCGCGTGTGGCGGCCAGAGCGATCGAATGATGGCGGCCGTTGATGCGCATGAACGTCAGCTCCAGCGTCACCCCATTGAGCTTGTCCTCGATCGTGTCCGACACCCGTGCATCAAACAGCGACTGAAAGAAGCGCAATGCGGCCTCTGGTTCTCTGGTCGTCATCGCGAAGTGACCCAGCCCCATGTCTCCGGTGACAAACCCGCTGGCCTTCATGCTCAAGGCGCTGATGCCAAGGACCGGCCGGGTAAAGAGCTCGTAGGCCACACGCTTGGGGCCGGCAAATGTCCAGATGCGTTCGACGCCGCGCATGCGGGCTTCCGCTCCCCCAAGCTCCTGCACCTCAATGCGCGCCGCGCGCAGGCGTTCCAGCATCAGCTGCAAAGCCGCTTCATCGTGCAGTTGCCAGCCGATCGCGACCACGTCTTCGGCCGCGCCCTCGCGCAGGATGATCCGGCGCTGATGCGCGTCGATGCGCAGCGCCAGCGTGCCATCGGATGTCATGTCGGTGTGAACCCCGAGTCCATCCCCGGCAAAGCGCTGCCACTCAGGGAGCCTGCGCGAGTGAACCACCAGGTACCCGAGACTGATGCGACCGAACAGGCGCCCGGTGGCTTCAAGTGCGACGGCGCTCATGGTCGGCTCCGGATCACCTGACCGCCACACAGGAAGGCCGCGACCGTTGCGTTGAACTCGTCTGCTCGCTCCCATTGCACCCAATGACCGGTGCGACTGAAGAGATACAGGTCTGCGGCCGGCATCTTGGCCTGCAGCGCGGGACCTGCCACGCTCGGGTTGACCCGGTCTTCCTGACCCCACAGGATGAGCGTCGGATGGTCAAAGCCCGACAGGCGCGGGTCCAGCAGAAAATCCATGCGCTTGAAGGCTTCGGGATCCGGTGGCATGCGCAGCGGCGGGTTGGCCACGACGGCGGGATCGATGCTCGACTCGAAGCGCTCGCGCAGCATGTCCTCGCTGATGCTGCCTGCGTCAAAGACCAGATCTTTCTTGATGAACTCGCTGAGCTTCTCGTAGGTGGGGCCCTCGCCGGCGTAGTACGTCAGCAGCCGCAGCAGCCCCGGCGTCGGCTTGCCCTGCGCCATGCCGATGCCGCCCGGCCCCATGAGCACGAGCCTGTCCACCCGATCGGGGTGATCCAGCGCGAGTCGCAGCGCCACCGCACCACCCAGCGAGTTGCCAATCACATGGGCGCTCGGTATGGACAGCGCGTCCAGCAGCGCACGCATGCTCGACGCAATATCCCCGAAAGGGTCCGCCGCGTTGATGTCCTTGCTCGATCGGCCATAGCCAGGCATGTCTGGCACCAGCACCCGGAACTGGCGGGCCAGCGCATCGATATTGCGGGAGTAGTTGGACATCCCCGAAGCCCCGGGACCGCCACCGTGCAGCATCAGCACTGGCGGCCCCGAACCCTGTTCGGTCAACCACAGCTTTCGCGTGCCAACGTTGATGAAGCGGGAGACAGATGGAGTGTGAACGTCGGACATGCAGCTCTCAGGGTGTTTGGATTGGTTGAAAAAATGACGAACTTGATCTTGAATGAACACAAGTGTTCAATAAAGGACATAAAAGCGCATCATGGTTTTCCCTGCATCTGTTTAAAATTGCGCCTGCCAAGCTGTTTTTGAACATGTCTGTAGAAGCCTCCCTCGCACACCCGAGCCAAGCCAGGCAACGGATTCACGCCGCGGCGCTGAAGCTCTTCACCGAGCGCGGCGTCACCAAAGTCAGCGTCAGCGACCTGGCAAGCGCCGCCGGCATGGCCCGAGGGACGATCTACAGCCACGTACCCGATGTCGACCGCCTGTTTGGGGATGTGGCGGCCGAGCTCTCCCGGGAAATGACGGATCGGGTCGTTGCGGGTTTCGCGGGCGTGGACGACCCGGCACAGCGTCTTTCGATCGGGGTGCGCCAGTACATCCGCCGCGCACATGAAGACCCCTTGTGGGGCCGCTTCGTGAGCCGTTTCGGCCTGAGCCCCATGGTGATCAAGGCCGTCATGGGCAGCGAGCCCCTGCGCGATCTGCAGGCCGGCATTGCCGCAGGCCGCTACGCCATTGGTCACGATCAGTTGCTGACCGCCGTCACCCTGCTCAGTGGCGGCACGCTGGCGGCGATGCTGCCGGTGATCGAGGGCCACATCACCTGGCGCGAGGCGGGATCAAACGTCGCTGAAATGCTGCTGATTGCCCTGGGAGTGAGCCGGGATGAGGCCAGACAGCTGGCACGTTGCGAACTGCCTCCTTTGGGTCGGGCCGGCAGCGACTCGCACTGACTGGACAACGGGCGCCGCAAACCGACCGCTGCCACCAGAGCACAGCCCGGCGCAGGACCCACGAAGCTCAATAGCAGCGCCGCTGCAGGGCAGCAGCCTCCGGCCAGTCAGTTCCCCTGAGCAATCAGCCGGCGACAGGGCGGCCAGATGCCGCCGACACGGCTGACACCGACGTCACCGGGCCTTTCGACGGCTTTCTGGAGGCCGCGTCTTCTTCAAACCGGGCTGCGGCGTCTCCAACGTGCCGGTTAGAAAGCCGCCGGAAAGCGCGGCCAGCGGCTTCAACGGGATGCGGGCAATACGCTCGGCGGACTTGGCATCAAGCCCCAAGCCACGCAGCGCGGCTGCCGCACTTTGCTCCGCAAAGTCATGCTCGCAATCGGGTTCGAGCATTCGACGTGTCGCTCCGAGGCCGGCACCTGTCACGATGTTGAGGGCCAAGGCGATGGGCATGGATGCGAACCGCTTCTGGCGTATGCCCTCAGTGAGATCCCTCTTCACAAAATCAAGCAGCAGGTTCGGACCCCTGTCATCTGGCCAGCCCAGGCTGACCAGGAAGGTGGCGGCCAGCGGGTGGTCAATGGCCAGCCTGGCCACGATGCGCAGCCCGGTGGAGACCCGTTCAGCCGGGTCGTCGTAGCTCAGCACCACGGGTTCAGCCATTCGTATCAGTTCGTTGGCAACTTCGACGGCAAGCGCCCGCACCAACGCGTCTGGCGACGGAAAGTACTTGTAGAACGTGCCCCGCGACACCTCGGCAGCGGAGATCACGTCGTCAATGGACGTCGCTGCGGGGCCCTTTTCAGCAATGAGTCTCATCGCACTCGAAAGCAGACGGGCTCGCATGCGGTCACGGCGTTCAGCCGCGACTCGCTGCCGGTGATCGTGCATCGGTTTGGGCGTGGACAGGGTGGGCGTGGGCATAGGAGTCGGATTGTGCCCCGGGTCGAAGGACGGGTAGGTGAAAACGAGAATAGATTGATAATGACACTATTGTCATGATGACGCATCGTATATTTTTTATCACATCGATGCCCTGTTCTTGCTCAAAGGACCTCACCATGCACCCACGTTCCCGCACCCACCCAATCACCGCATTGCTTGTCATCGCCACGTTTCACACTGGCGCGTTTGCAGTCAACGGTGCATTGCCTGGCGGCAATGGCATCAAGAACGCGTCCATGGGTGGGGCCTCGATCGCGCTCCCGCTGGACGCCGCGGCCGCGGCCAACAATCCCGCTGGCATCGCCTTCGTGCCGGCATCCACCACGTTCGGCCTGCAGGTCTTTCGAGGGCACTCTTCCGCCGACTACGTGCTGCCGGGCAACCATCTCGAAAACCGTCAGACCGAACTGGCCCCCGAGGGCGGATTCAACTGGCACATGAGCCCAGCCGTCACACTGGGCGTGAGCATCTCGGGCGCAGGCGCAGGCTCCGACTACGGCCAAGCCGCCCTGCCGGTGCCGGGCGCAGGCACGGCAAAGACCACGCTTCGTGTCGCCGAGATCATTCCCACCGTGGCCTGGAAGCCATCGCCCGATCTGGCGCTGGGCATGGGTCTCACGCTGGCCAGGCAACAGTTCGAAGCCGATGGCGTGATCGTTCCCGCCCCGGTGCCCGGTGGCTTGCTGCCATTGACGGGACATGGGAAGCAGACTGCGTCGGGGATAGGCCTTCGGGTGGGCGCGCTGTGGAAAGCCACGGCTGACTGGTCTCTCGGCGTCAACCTGAAATCAAAGGTCCGGATGGGTCGTCTCAAGGGCTATGACCAGGACCTGCTGGCCTACAGCGACGGACGCCTCGACGTGCCAGCCCAGTATGGCGTCGGCGTCGCTTGGCAGGCCACCGAGCGCCTCACCTTGGCGGCAGACTGGTTGCGCATCCTGTGGGGCGACATCAAAGCGATGCAGGACCCGAACGGATTTGCCTGGCGCAACCAGCCTGTCCTGCGCTTTGGCGTTGCATGGAAGCTGGATGAGAGCTGGACGTTGCGAGCCGGGTACAGCCGCAACAGCCGCCAGATCGACAGCTCGCGGGCGGTGCAAAACCTTCTCGTGCCGTCGATCCACGAAGAAGCCTACACAGCCGGCGTGAGCTGGCGCGTCAACCCACACTCGGAACTGAACTTCGGGTACGAGCTTAATCCACGCACGACGCTGACTGGCACCGGCAACAGCGCCGGCACCGCCCTGACGAGCAAGGTCCAGATGTTCCTGCTGGGCTACCACCATTCGTTCTGAGGGGACAGCCTCCGTGAGCAACGCCACCACTGTCCTGCGACAGGCCGATTCGATCCCTGAAAGTCGGCTGCCCGCAGGAGTTCAACGCCTGCCCCGGCCGCAAGCCCTCGGGCGTGCAACCGAGTTGGCCTTCCTGCGCTGGGAGAAGCGCCAGCTGGCCCCCACCGAGCGCTTCTGGCGAGACTTCGGGTTTCATATCGTCAGTTCCTCGCCAGAACGCCTGGTCGCGCGCGGCACGGGGACTGCACCCTGTATTGCCATTGCAGAAGCGGGCACTCGCGACCGATTCATCGGCCCCGCGTTTCTCATGTCGGAAGACACCGACCTGGCTCACTACGTTTCGAAGCTGGGCGCGCGCTGGCTATCGCCCGGTCAGTTGCCAGCGGGAGGTCTTGGCGTCGAATTGCAAGACCCCAGTGGCCGGAATGTCTGGCTGCTGCAGGGCCAGCGTCGTCTGGACCCGCTCGGGCTGCGCGAAGCTGTCACGCCCAACACCAACACGGCGCAATCCACACCCCGCGTGAACCGCACGGTACGAACGCCCATCGAGCCCGCCCGTGTCGTGAGAATTGGCCATGTCGTCCTCCAGACCGTGGACTTCCCCCGCATGGCCGACTGGTACATGCGCGTGCTGGGTGTCATTCCCACGGACGTGCAACACCTCGCGGACGGAAGCCCCAACCTCGCGTTCTGCCGACTCAACCTGCTGGACCAACCCGCCGACCACCACACACTGGTGATCGTTGGGGGCATCGAAGAGAAGATCGAACACAGTGCCTACGAAGTGCTGGACCTTGACGCGCTGGGGCAAGGCCAGCAGGTTCTGAGAGCGCAGGGCCACCGTCACATGTGGGGCATCGGCCGCCACCTGCTGGGCAGCCAGCTCTTTGACTACTGGTTCGATCCGGACGGCTTCGAATACGAGCACTACACCGACGGCGACGTGTTCACCGCAGATGTCGAGACAGCCTACTCGCCGCTCGAATTCGGTGGCATCTGGGCCTGGGGCGACGACGCGCCCTCCTCAATGAAGCCAAGGAAGAACCTGCGCACGCTGCTGCGCGTCCTCTGGCTGGTACGCCGCAAAGCCATCACGCCACAACGCCTGAAGCTGCTGAGTGCGGCGCTTGAGGCACCCGCCCGACCCTGGCCCTAACCTCATCCCACAGACCATGTCACGAACAATCATTCGCTACGCCGACGGCGGCAAACCCCGATGGGGCGTGCAGTTCGGCCGCCACCTTGCTCCGCTTCATGTCGATTCGGCAAGCACCGGCGAACTGCTGTCGGCGCACTGGGAGCTGATCTGGTCCATCGAACCGGAGAAGGCCTCCGTACCCATGGACAGACTTCAGGTTCTCTCGCCAGTCACCCACAACCAGCAGTTCATTTGCCAAGGCGTCAACTACCGAAGCCATATCGCCGAATCGGGCTTGCGCATCGAAGACTTCCCCTTCAACACGATCTTCACCAAGGCCCCGTCTTCGATCACCGCAGCCAATGTTCCGGTGGTACGCCCCGCTCACGTCCAACTGCTCGACTATGAGATCGAACTGGGCCTGGTGCTGAGGGCTCCTGTGCCGGCCGGCACACAGATTGGTGCAAACGACCTGCCGCAGTGGCTGGCCGGCGTGACGATCGTCAACGACCTGTCCGCCCGGGATGTGCAACTGCCACAGGGGCAGTTCTACAAAGGCAAGAGCTACCGCGGTTTCGGACCCGTCGGCCCAGCCCTGGTGCTGCTGACGACGCAGGAGTGGGCACGCTGGCCCGAGCTGCACATGCGTCTGGCGGTCAACGGTCAGACGCGACAGGACGCCTATTGCGCCGAGATGATCCACGGTCCGGCGGCAACGCTCACCGAGCTGGCGGCACTGCAGGACCTTCACCCTGGTGACCTGATCGCCACCGGAACACCCGCCGGTTGTGCTGCGCGCGCGCCCGGCAGACTGGTGATGTTCATCCTCAAGCATTTCATGAGCGACGCCGGCAAATGGCGTGCGTTCATCGGCAAAGGCCGCAAGAACCCGGCCTATCTGCGCCCGGGCGACCGAATCAGTGCATCGATCCGCACCGACGACGGAACCATCGATCTCGGCGAACAAACGACTTCCATCGTCGCACCATGAGCACGCCCCCCTCCCCTGCATCGATGCACGACATCGAAACCGACGTCCTGCTGGTCGGACTGGGCCCGGTCGGTGCGGCGCTGGCCAACCTGCTCGGTCTTCAGGGCGTGCGCGTGCTCGCAATCGACAAGGCGACCGCCATCTTCGAGAAGCCCCGAGCCATCGCACTGGACAACGAAGCCTTGCGCATTTTGCAAATGGCGGGCGTTCGCGATGGCGAGTTCCAGACGGTGGCCATCCCGCAAGTGCAATACCACTCCCCGCTGTTCGGCCGGTTCGCGCGCATCAACAGTGCCGGCATCATTGATGGACACCCTGCGCTGGTTACCTTCTACCAGCCGGAGCTTGAGCAAGTGCTGCGCGAGAAGCTGGCACGCTTTTCTTGTGTCGAGGTCCGGCTCGGTCATGAACTGGCCCATTTCGTGGACGACGGCCGGTTCGTGCAGGCCGACATCAAGGATGCAGCCGGTCGCCAGACCCGCGTTCGCTCACGCTACCTCGTCGGTACCGACGGCGCGAACTCCCTGGTGCGGCGCTCGCTCGGACTGGAATTCGAGGGCCGCAGCTTCCAGCAGGACTGGCTGATTGTCGATGCACTGGACGTGCCGGAGCCTATCGATCATGTTGAGTTCAGCTGCGACCCGCGACGGCCGACGCCGCGCATGGTGGCGCCTGGCGGACGACAGCGCTGGGAGTTCATGCTGCGACCCGGTGAGCTGGCGCAGGACATGGAACGGCCCGAGTCGGTGCGAAAGCTGCTCGCGCCCTGGTGCGACAGCCAGCGCATCCGCATCGAACGCACGGCGGTCTACCGCTTCCATGCGCGCGAGGCCAGACAGTTTTCCAAGGGTCGTTGCTTTCTCGCCGGAGACGCGGCTCACATCACACCGCCCTTCGCAGGTCAGGGCCTGGTGGCCGGGCTGCGCGATGCGGCCAACCTGTCATGGAAGCTGGCCTCTGTCATACGCGGTCAAGCTGGCGACCAGATACTTGAAAGCTACGACAGGGAACGACGCCCTCACGCCAAGAAGATCATCCGATTGGCACTCCTGCTCGGTGCCTTGGTCATGCCGCAGAACCGCGCGAAGGCTCTGGCTGTGCATGGCTTGATGAGCCTGCTGCGCCTGCTGCCAGCGGGGCGCGCGCTGTTCGAGGACCTCAAGGTCAAGCCTCAGAACACCTTCGACGAGGGTCTTTTCTGGCGACAACGCGAGAACGAACGGCTGCGGGCCGGCTCCATGCTGCCCCAAGGCTGGGTTCGTCCAGCCACTGGTGACCGCCCCATCCTCAGTGATGACGCCCTCGGCCTGGAATGGGCGCTGATTGGCTTCGGCGTCGATCCGTCGGCGAACCTGTCGCCAGGACTGCTGCAGCAGTGGGAAGCGGTCGGTGGTCGTGTCTGGCAGTGGTGTCACCGTTCCCAGGGCCTGCATCTTGCATCCCCGGCGCATCGACTGGAGGCGCTCGACGAGGCACTGCTGCCACGCAGGGTGCCGCTCGGCTGGGTCGCCATCGTCAGGCCCGACCGCTGCGTGTTGTGCGAAGGCCCGGTGGATGAGGTAGGGGCCATGCTGCGACGGGCACTGGACCTTGTCGCCAAAGAGGTCATGCCAAGGGCAACGACCGGCGACCCGCGCAGGGAGATCCAGCATGCGGCGTGAACTGATCTGCACCGAGGCCGCCACGCCGCCGCGTCTGGCCGTGCGCAGCGTCGAGATGCCCAGACCTGGCAAGGGCGAGGTTCTGGTGCGCGTCCAGGCCACCACGGTCAATCCGATTGACGTCAAACGCGCCGCCGGTTATGGACAACGTTTGCTGGGGCTCAAAGGCGCAGCGCGTTTTCCGCTCGTGCTGGGCAACGACCTGGCGGGCGTCGTGGAAGCCGTGGGCGCCGGGGTGCACCGCCTCTCCCCTGGGCAACGGGTGTTTGGTCTGCTCGACACTGGGCGGGCTGGCGGCGCCCATGCCTCGCATGTGATCGCGAAGCAGGAACATCTGCTGCCCGCGCCGGAGGGATCGACGCCCGGAGATCTGGCGGTTCTCCCGTACTCGTTCACCACGATGTGGCTCGCCGTGCACGCGGTCGGACTCGAAGCAGACAACGCGCGTGGTGCTCGCGTGCTGATCAACGGCGCCAATGGAGGTCTTGGCCGTCTGGCGATGCAGTTGCTCCACCCTTGGGGGTGCCGGATCACCGCGATCTGCGGGACAGGGCAGCGTCAGGCGGCGCTCGACCTGGGCGCGGAGATGGCCGTCGAGCACGGGCCGGCCTGCATACCTTCACTGCGCGACGACTACGACGTGGTACTGAACTTTGCCAACTGGAACGACGATGCGCGGCTGGCCTCGCGACTGAGCCCGAAGGCGATCGGCCAGGCCACCACGGTTCACCCGCTGCTCGCGAACTTTGACCGCTTAGGGTGGGTTGGCGGAGCCTGGACCTCTCGCCAAGACCACAACAAGCTCCGCTCCATCATCGCTTCGCGCTCGCCAATGGCCCGCTATGCGTGGACCATTTTCAAGCCCGACCAGAGAGCCCTCACAGCTCTCGGCGAGCGCCTTCGCGCTCGAAAGCTCGCGCTGCCAGTCGCCCTGTCCGTTTCGCTCGACCTGGCCGCGGCCGCGTTCGACCATGTGTCGGCGGGTCGACCCGGGAGAGCGGTCCTCCTGCCTTGAGTGCAACCACACCGCAAGACAACTTATGAACGGAATCTCGTCCATCGGCGACGTCCTCGCCATCGAATCCCTGCCCCCTGCCCCGCTGCCGGACAGCACCTACGAGATGATCGGTGCAGCAGCGCGCAAACACCCCAAAGAACCGGCGCTGTCGTTTTTCGCCAGCGTTGAAGACCACGCGAGGCCGCTGGTGTGGACCTACGAGGCCTTGTTCTCAAGCATCACCGCCACGGCCAATTTCCTGCACGAGTTGGGGGTCGGCACATCGGATGTCGTCGCTTTCGTGCTGCCCAACCTGCCCCAGACCCATCTGGCCGTTTGGGGTGCACAGGCTGCAGGCATAGCTTTCGCAGTCAACCCCATGCTCGAACCTGCAGCCATCGCCGAGCTGCTCGCCGCGGGCGAAGCCAAGGTCTTGATTACCCTGTCTCCCTCGCCCGGACTGGACGTGTGGACACCGCTTCAACCGCTCCTGGAGCGTGTACCAAGCCTGGAACATGTCGTGCTGGTCAACCCGGCTCCGCGCCATGCCGGGATCGCCAGCGGCGTCGAACGAAAAACCATCGGACGTGTGCAGATTCACGACTTCGCCGAAGGCCTGGCCAGGCAGGCTGTGGACCGCCTGATCAGCGGCCGTGTGATCCGTCCGGAAGACCGGTCGTCCTACTTCTGCACCGGAGGAACCACTGGTGCGCCCAAGATCGCGATGCGCACGCACAAGAATGAAGTGAGCAACGCGTGGAGCGTGGGACAGTTCATTGGCGATGGCATCTCCGCAGGCAAGACCCTCTTTTGCGGCCTGCCGCTTTTCCATGTCAACGGCGTTCTGGTCACTGGCCTGCTGCCGTTTTCAAAGGGTGCCCATGTGATCCTGGGCACTCCTGCGGGCTATCGTGGCGATGGCGTTATCCCCCGCTTCTGGGAGTTGGTGGAGCACCACCGAATCAATTTCTTCAGCGGTGTGCCGACGGTCTATGCAGCGCTGATGCAACATCCAACGCAGGGACGCGACCTCAGCTCGCTGGAGTACGGGCTGTGCGGGGCAGCGCCGATGCCGGTGGAACTGATGCGCGCCTTTCAGGAATCGACCGGGCTGAAGATTCTGGAGGGATATGGCCTGACCGAAGGAACCTGTGTCAGTACCTGCAATCCCCCTCTGGGAGAACGTCGCAGTGGATCGATTGGCCTTCGGCTGCCGATGCAGGCCATGAAAGCCGTCATTCTGGACGACGCAGGCACCTACGTCCGCGATTGCAGGGTTGGCGAGGTAGGCGTGCTCGCGATCAGCGGACCCAATGTGTTCTGTGGCTACCGCAATCCCGATCAGGACCGGGGACTCTGGCTGAATCTGGGCGATGGCCGACGCTGGATGAACACCGGTGACCTTGGCCGGACGGACGCGGACGGGTACTTCTACCTCACAGGACGCAAGAAAGAACTCATCATCCGGGGTGGCCACAACATCGATCCCGCCAGCATTGAAGAGCCTCTGCACCGTCATCCGGCCGTTCAACTCGCGGCAGCCGTCGGTCGCCCCGATGTGCATGCAGGGGAACTGCCGATCGCGTATGTGCAACTCAGACCTGGCTCTGTTGCGACCGAAGACGAACTTCTGGCGTTTGCCCGGGAGCACATCGGGGAGCGTGCTGCAGTACCCAAAGCCATCCGGCTTGTTGCTGCTCTGCCGCTGACCGGCGTCGGCAAGATATTCAAACCCGAACTCAGGCAACGAGAGACCATCGATGCACTGCGCACGGCCCTGACCGAAGCAGGTGCACCCATTGCCAGACTCGATGTGGTCAACGACTCACGCCTGGGAACATTGATCGAGGTCACCGTGGTCGGCAGCACCGCCACGGGAATTGCCCATGAGGTTCTGGGACAGTATCCTTTCCGGTTCGAGGTGGCATGGCAAGATGAGTTCCATGATTGAGCTGGAGCGCCTCGGTCGACAACACCGACTGAGTTGAACGGCCGCCCGCCTGCGAGAACAAGGGCCCCAGAACGACAAAGGGCTCCCACTTGCATGGGAGTGAACCGCCCTGGGATCTGAGGTGGCTTCTTTCGCGGTGTGGATGCCCGTCTGACGAGGATGGACCGCCGCAAGTGCCGCAAAAGCCGTTGAATGGGAAGCGGCAGAGAAACCGCCACCGGCCGCCAGCCCGCGAAAACACGGGGCCCCAGAACGACAAAAGGCTCCCACTTGCGTGGGAGCCTTGTCTTACTGGCGGTGGACGCAGGCGGAAGAAAACCCGTATCACTTCATCACGGCCTGATGTGCATCATTTTTGTTGAGCACATCCCCACCGAGCGCGAAATCACGCCGGCGGAACCCCTTCCAAAAATAAATGCGCGCGCACGCGCGGGTGCGCGAAAAAGGATTCGGCCCTCGGAGCGTGCGAGCCCCCTTCCCGCGTTACCGATTGCGAGGTCACTACCCGATCACGCTGTAGACGAGCTCCCCTCTACTGAGGCGACCTGACCTGCCCCAGCCCGGCCGAGTGCCCGCAGCCATGGTGCAGGGCCTGCACATCATTCCCCTCCGGCTGCTACGTTGCCTGGATCACCCTGGTACATCGGGTCAGCCCCATGGTTCATTGGTGCTGCTGTCATCGCAGCGTAAACAGGCAAGGGAGCAGTGGGATGGTCGATGGCAACAACTTCAATGTTTCCTTCGAGCGGGTGTTCCGGCCCAGCCTGAATGCCCGGCCGGCGATCGTGTTGTCGAACACCGATGGCTGCGCAATTCCCCGCAGCAACGAGGCCAAGAAACTGGCATCAATATGGGAGCGCCCTGGTTCCAGATACCAAACCTGAAGCAATGCTCAGGTCTAGAAGGTCAGTCAATCGATTCGCATTGACCTGCCCCACCAGCCGCACCCATCTGAAGGTAGTCACCTCACTTGGCGACTTGCAGGCTTCTTTGATCCGATTTGACGTGCCACCGAAAGAAAGGCCCACAAAGCCGAGTCACATCAAAATCTCGACGGACTTTCTTTGTTGCCATCTGCACACCAATATGAGTGCGCCCGGCATCCGCCAGCACGCTCTTCGCCAAGTAGAGGGGCTTGACCACATCCGCTCCCTTGTTCAGGGCGGTGTGGTAGCTGAGCCACCGCAGCGGTTCACATGCAACCGCGGGCTGAAGTGCTCCCTGACGATATCCACTCACCTCCGTCTTTCATCAAACAGCCGTATTGCAAGGCATCGACTGTAACGACGCTCCGTGAACGGCCAGCAGTTTGAACCAAACGAGAGAGAGGTTGTATGTCTTATCAAACCCGCGCACATGCCCCGTCCATCACGCTGACCGCCGCCTCTCTCGCCGCTTTGGCTGGGCTGGCAGGCTGCGTCACCCCCGCCAAGATGCCGGGCAGCGCCGCGGCCCCGACCGCAGCCGCTCCACTGCAGAGCTGGGACTACAAGCGGTCCGGGGCAGTGACCTTTCTGGAATGCCGCTACGGCAAGTCAGGGATGCTCGGTCTGCTGGGGTCGCAGAAGGTGGCATTTTTCTCGAACGGACCGAACCAAACGGGCGTGTCCCCCCCCGGCGGCGCCCAGCTTGTTCCGATCAACCGGTCCAGTTGCCCGAGAGATTCCCTGGCGCTGGCAAAAGTGCTGGCAGATGTGACCCCGCCCGAGGGCTCCTCCTCCCAACGGCTGCTTCCCCGGGGCGCCGGCGGTGCGCTGGTCGATCCGGACCGGCTCTGGACCGATTGGCAAAACGCCCAGCGCACCCGATCCTGGGACTACACCCCCATGGTCACACTGCTTGACCAGCTCATGGAAAAGCATGGCAAGGGAATCGCGGCTCTGGCCGACTACCTCGCCGGCATGCCGACCGACACTTCGGCACTGGTGGCAGGGTCGGCTCAGTTTCCGGTGGCAAGAATGAGCTCCATGGCTACCGACACCCTGAAAACACTCGAAGCGATACAACAGGCGGCGTTGAGAGAGTATCCTGGCTCCCGGGCCGCCGGTATCGAAGCCGCACTGGTGCCCTACGCCGAAGCCATTGGCTCGCTCCGCAGTTCGAACGCCAAGCTCAGCACGGTGATGACGCAACGCCAGAACCTGGACGCTGCACGGCGTGAAGCGGAAAGGCAGGCCCGCATCAATGCCGACCATTGCGCCAACACCAGCAAAGTCAAACAGGGTGAAGAGCCGTCAGAATCGGAAATGTGCTCCGCCGTACTGGACCTCCTTCGCTTCAATGCCCGGGGCTACCAGTTCACGCTGAAACTGATGCGCGGCGTCTTTGGCACCACCATCATGGACCTCGCCAAGCCACAAGGGGCTAACCTGGACGTGGTGGGGCTGGACTTCAGGAAAAACGGCGCTTGTCAAGCGGTTTCGGTCGGCTTGAGCTACCACTGCCGCTTCAACAGCCGGGTGGAGTTTGACAACAATCGACTGATGGGCGAACTGGCCAAGATGGGCATCGGCGCGCTTCCGTCGGCGGGACGTTTCGATAAACAGAAGGACGGCCGATGGAAGCTGGCCGAGGATCCGTCGTGATGCATGGCGCACTTCGTCCGATGTCGGTGGCGCTGTCGGGCATTCTGACATCGGCAGGACTGGTTGGCTGTGCCCCGCTGAATGCGGAGCCATCGCCCCGGCCGTCAACCCGTGCCACGCTCCCTGTTTGGACCGAGGCCGTGACCAACGGCGTCCGCTTCCACTATTGCCAGTACAGGGACGAGCCGATCACGGGCGTTCCTCGCCGAGTGGCCTTCTGGTCCATCATGGCCATCGGGCAACCTTGGGCCTCGCGTCGCCAGACGCCTCCGGCAGCCGGATTCGTCCAGGTTCCGCTCGTCTTGTCCACCTGCCCAGCGAGTTCCACCGCCTTGCGCAGTGTCCTGCAGGATGCAGATGCCTCCAACCGTGGCCTTCCGAGGGTGCTGCCCGATGCAGTCAGTGGGCCGCCTGTGGACCCGGATCGCTTGCAGCGCGACTGGGTCGGGCTGTGGCGTGAATCAGCGAGCCAAGGAATGAGCACCGTATGGGCCATCGACCAGTTGGTGGACAGACATGAAGCTGGTCTGGCCGTACTGATCGAGCAAGCCCGGCGACACCGCGACAGGTCCGACTCGGAACCCGAACCTCATCCTCAGCCGCCCGGCAATGCACAAAGTGCAAAAGCCGCCCAGACCCTGGCCGTGTTGCAGTGGATCATCCAAAATGCGCGCGCCCAATATGATTCGCGCTCGCCAGCGCCGGGCATTGAGCATGCACTGAAGCCTTTGCTGCAGGCCCATCACCTGTTGACAGCAATGGGCGTCAAGCCTGCAGCGGCCGTGCCAGCATAAACCCCGAACCGGCGCTCATGCCCCGCCCGGGAGCGTCCAGCGAAACCAGGGCGGCACGTACCGGAGATCGAGGCGGTACCAGCATGAAAACGCGTCCGTCCCCGTCTGCTGGGGATCTCCCATCACAACAGGTCGCAGCGCATCCCTGCGGGGCAACATGCCGTGCACGGCAATCCCTGCCCGGACATCCAGCAGCCCCAGACCGGGCACATGAAGATCGATGCTCATGTCATGGAATTCACCGCCAAGATGCATCAAGTCCAGCAGATTGCCATCCTCCGTGTGCAGGCGAAGGACGCACACCCCAGGTCGCGGGCTATCGACGGCGAACCACTCCACAGCCGTGACGCGTCCTCCGATCAGTCCCCCTAGGACGGCGTCGAGCCGTATGGCCCCGTCACAACTGGGACAGTGAGGTACAGCCACAACCTCAGACTGAAGCCACAAGTAGTACTCGACACGAGACCAAGGCGCCCCTTCGAACTTGATGAAGACCTCGTGAATTCTGGCCCACCCTGGGTTGAAAGTGCCTGACGCAACCACCGACTCAATACGACGCCCCAGCATGGCCGGCGCCATCCTCAGAACCTCTGTCGCACTGTTGCCCTTGGGCATTTCCGCCAGCCAGTCCTCTGGCGGACAAACTCGCGCGGCCACGCGCTGCTCTGGGGTCATCAGCAGCGCGGCTTGCAGTTCAGGAAGGTAAGGCGTCGTCATGGTGCGTTCTCCATGATCTGAAGACGGTTGCCACGCCAAGTTGTCAGGAAAGTGGCAGGGCGGGTCGGTAACTGTCGACATCCTCCCAATCTTTCAACACATCACTCGCCCGTCCGATCAAGAGCCGCGAGCCGTCTGAATTGACGTATGCCTTCTGCTGCTCAGACCAGACGACGATCTTGCTTTCTCCAGGCTGAGAGCCGCCATGATCGAAAGTCAGACCAAAAAACGGCTTGCGAATCGACGCGGGGACGACGGTCTCTTCAGTCAGGAGGCCCCCTGACAAGCTGAGGCACATGAGAACAAGCGCGATCAGGTTTTTCATGGGTTGACGTGATGTCAGTTGGACATGGACCTATGGCGCGGGCTTTACCGTGAGCGGTCCGTCGCTGTTGACGAACAGCCCTCCAAACATCTGCCACTGCCCGGACCCAACTCCATCTGCCCGGAATCGCAGCGTCGCCTGACCGGTGTAGAAGCCCTGCGATCCCGGAGAGACCTCCGTCCGGAACTGCCCCCTGTAGAAACCTGCGCCGATGAGCTCGAAGACGATGACGCCACTTCGCTGAGACAGCGTGTCTTGAATCGACAGACCCAGTTGCCGTTCGTCTGCAGACAACTCGCACTTGTCGATCACCCAGGTCGAGAACCCCGGTCCCCAGTCAACGATGAAACGGTCCGCCGCCTTGCGGCACATGACGGCAACCCCTGACACCTGTTTGTCAGAAGGAACAATTGGCTGTGCACACGCCGGCGCACAAAGCGCCAGGGCACCGATGGCCGCGGCAAGTCGAATAGCGCAATGGAACATTCAATGGCCTCACAGTCTGCGTTGAAACCTCTCACCGCCAGTTCCCCATCAGGATGAACGGCGCCCAGTAATATGGGTGCTGCCAGGCCTTGCCCTTCGACCGGCGCACCGCCCCGTCGACGAAGGCCATCTGAGTCTGGCGCAGGGCTTCGGCCTTGTTCAGACCTTCCGCGCCGCGCGCACGGTAGAACGCCTGCATAAAGGGCGCGGTGCTCTCGTCAGCCACGCGCCACAGTGTGGCCATCACCGCCTGGGCGCCTTGCACCTGCACGCGAGCGCCCAGGCTCTCCAGTTCCTGCCCATGGTCCTGCTTTCCGCCGCCCACCCCGGTTTCGCATGCCGACAGGTTGACCATGTCGAAGTTGTCGAAACGCAGATCGCTTCGCACCACGTCGATCATGGTCAGCTGGCTGCGGTCGCCCAGGTACAACCCAGAGATGTCGGGGCGGCCCGGGATCAGCTGGAAGTGGCTGGCCACGTGCAGTATGTTGAAGCCACCGCCCAGCGCCGCCAGCAGGCGCGGCCGGTTGAAATCGTCATCGAGCCAGTGCTGCCCGGCAATGCCACGTTGCTGGAGAATGCCCTGCACCTCTTCCCGCACTTTCGGCAGGGGCCCCAGCTCCTTGGAAACCTCCCGGGTGAGCCCCATGCCAGCCACCTGCCACGCGCCACGCCGCCACTGCGACACCGGTGTGGGCACGGCCTCGTTGAACATGGTCAGGGTGTAGCGCTGAACCAGGTATTGCTGGCCATCGAACAGCGCCGCGAACGGGATGCGCCTGAGCTTGTCGTTGGGCGACAACATCAGCGTGCGCGCACCGGCAGCTTGCAGGTCGGCCTGGATGGGCGCGATCAGCAAGGCATGCAGCTTGGCCAGCGAAGCCTGCACCAAAGGCAGGTCGCTGCCCCAGTCGGCAAGCAGCGTCCGCGCATCCCTCACCAGCTTGTCCAGAACGTCCCGCTGCACCGGTACCCGCCTCAGCACACGCTGGCCGTCGGGCAGCAGGAGAGCAATGCCCAGTGCGTCCTCTTCCACCACGTAGCGCAGGCCAACCGCCTTGGCTTGTGGCTCCCTGCGTGCGAGTTCTTTGGTGGCCTGGGTCAGGCGCGACTCGAAGACGGTGGCGTCGGGTGTTTGGCCCTGTGCCCGCCGCTGTTCGGCCAGCCGCCCTGGCAGGGCCTGCACCGCTTGCGCCAGGTCGGCGCGCAAGCGCGGCAATTCGGTGTTCACCAGCGCTTCGATCCGCTGGCGTTCTGCCGCACTCAGATCACCCAGCCGGGCCTTGCGCTCCAACTGCTCCCGCTCACTGGCCAAGGCAAGAGCTCTCTGCTGCAGGTCAGCGACCTGGGCATAGGCGCGCTGCTCAAACCCCGTGAACGCAATGAGCGTGGACGGCGGATGGACCGCCGCCGCGCGCTCGAAAGACTCGCGCAGCTCGTCTTCCTTGAGCATCTGCCGCACCACGTCCGCCTCCTCGGCGCGACCATCATGTTCCAGCAACCGGGCCAGGGTCTCGTAGACAAAGCGCCTCTCGTTCAGATAACGGGACTGCAGCTTGCGCTCGGCAGACACCAGTCCCTGGCGCAGGGACTGCAACGTGTTGACGGCGAGCTTGCCCCACAGGATGGCGAGTTCGCGGTCACCCTGGCGCGCATGGTATCGGCTGAACTGTTGCTGAAGACTCCAGAGCGTTTCGCGCCCGGCAGGGGACTGTGACGCGATCACCACCGCGCGGTAGGCCGCGGGAAGCATCTGCGCCGCCTGGGCTTCGTCATTGAAGCGCAAGTGCCACAGATTCAATAGCGAAGACGCCACGTCCGGGTGCTCCGGGCCCAGCACCTTCTCAAAAATCGCCAGGCTGCGCTGATACAGCGGCAGCGCGCGCGCGTCGTCGCCGGTGGATTCGTACAGCCCGGCCAGGTTGTTCAGGCTGGTCGCCACATCGGGGTGCTCCGGGCCCAGCACCTTCTCCAGGATCGCCAAGCTGCGCAGATACAGCGGCAGCGCACGCGCATCGTCGTCAGTGGAGTTGTACAGCAGGGCCAGGTTGTTCAGGCTGATCGCCACGTGCGGGTGCTCCGGGCCCAGCGCCTTTTCCCAGATCGCCAGGCTGCGCTGATACAGCGGCAGCGCATGCGCATCGTCACCGGTGGAGTAGTACAGCCCGGCCAGATTGTTCAGGCTGGTCGCCACGTGCGGGTGCTCCGGGCCCAGCACCCTCTCCAGGATCGCCAGGCTGCGCTGATACAGCGGCAGCGCGCGCCCATAGTCGCCGGTGGATTCGTATAGCCCGGCCAGGTTGTTCAGACTGCTCGCCACGTCCGGGTGCTCCTCCGTACCCAGCACCTTCTCCCGGATCGCCAGGCTGCGCTGATACAGCGGCAACGCGCGCGCGTAGTCGCCGGTGGACCGGTACAACCCGGCCAGGTTGTTCAGACTGCTCGCCACGTCCGGGTGCTCCTCCGTACCCAGCACCTTCTCCCAGATCGCCAGGCTGCGCTGATACAGCGGCAACGCGCGCGCGTAGTCGCCGGTGGACCGGTACAACCCGGCCAGGTTGTTCAGGCTGCTCGCCACGTCCGGGTGCTCCGTGCCCAGCACCTTCTCCCGGATCGCCAGGCTGCGCTGATACAGCGGCAGCGCGCGCCCGTAGTCGCCGGTGGACCGGTACAACCCGGCCAGGTTGCCCAGGCTGGTCGCCACGTCCGGGTGCTCCTCCGTACCCAGCACCTTCTCCAGGATCGCCAGGCTGCGCTGAGTCAGCGGCAGCGCGCGCCCGTAGTCGCCGGTGGATTCGTATAGCACGGCCAGGTTGTTCAGGCTGCTCGCCACGTCCGGGTGCTCCGTGCCCAGCACCTTCTCCCGGATCGCCAGGCTGCGCTGATACAGCGGCAGCGCACGCGCGTAGTCGCCTTTCTGGTAAGAGGCCTCTGCTTCCGCATCCAAGCGATCGGCCAGCGTCAGTTCCGACGCCTCGAATACCCCGGCATTCTGATCAGGGGCCTGTGCGCTGGCGACAGGCGCGAGCAGGAGGCCACCCATGCTCAAGGCGATGGCAGCCCCCTGCACCAGGGATCGCAGCTTCAAGCAGCTCAACCTGGACATCACGTCCTTCAACGCGTCGCGATTCGCGTCTTGCTCGTGGGGTCCCAACCGCCGCCCCGATGCTCCGCGCGGAAGTCGTAGTTGCCATCGAAGTCGTCATCCCACTCGGACCACTCGGGGTCACCGGTCCGGCTGAGGTAGTACCGCACGTCGGCCTGCCCGTCGCCATTCCGGTCCCACAGCAGCACCGGACGCTTGGAAGGGGCGTCCGGTATGGTGAGTCTGGCGTTGGGCTTGCCTGCGCAACCGATGTCGAGCAGGCGCTCGGTGGCCCCCGCCTCGCGCCACTCGCGCAGCACCTTGGGCTTGCAGGCGGCGTCTTCGCGCGAAGACTCCGGCTTGGCGTCGGGGCGCGTTGAGTGGGTGGTCAGCAGCCGGTCTTCCCGGCGTCGCAGGAAGGGCCCCACCTCCGTGACCGCGATCGCAAAATTGAGACCGGCGCTTTGCTCACCCAGAATGAAGCTGTTGACCCCGATCAATTCACCCGCCTGGTTCATCATCGGGCCCCCGGAATTGCCGGAATTGAGCGCGCCGTCGGTCTGGATCACCGTGGCCCGCTGCTCGGGCTCCCCTTGGTTGGAGAACGTGAAGTCGGGACGCACAGCGCTGACCACGCCCTGACTCATCGACAGCAACAACCCCTTTGGATGGCCAATCATTACCACGCCAGACCCGGTGCGCACGGACCCCAGTTCGCCAAAGGGCATGACTGTCAGGCTATTCCTCGGCCGGTTGATGCGCAACAAAGCCAGATCGGTCACCTCGTCGATGCGCACCACGGAGGCGGCATAGACGTCTGGCTGCACACCAGGGCTGCAGTGCGGAAACACACCCACACCAATTTTGCGTGCGCCCGACACCACGTGCGCGGCAGTGAGCACGTAGCCTTCGGCACTCACAATCGACCCGGTTCCGGAGCCGTCCTCGGTTGCGATGTAGACCACTGCGCGACAGCGCGAAGCAAACAGTTTTTCCAGGTCGACCGACGAGGCGCCACGTGATCGCGGCGGCGGATCGGCCTCGACGGCGGTCAGTCGGGACATGAGGCCCACGTCGGCCAAAGCGCCGCCGGGTTCCAGCGCCAGCGGTGGATCAGCGCTCAGGGGTGACACAGCCTGAGGAGGCGCTGCAAGAAAGTCCGCCCCGGCTGCAGTGGATGCAGTGGATGCAGCCCCGCATGCGACCACGAGACCCAGACCGACAGCGGCGCGCACCGCCGGCAAAATGAAATGAAAACCGAGTCGCTTCATGCCACCTCCGTCTCATTGGTGTCGGGTCACCACATCGAACTCCACAGACTGACCCTGTGGCACCTGAAGGCCTGCATCTTGCAGGATCTTGCGGATGCGCTGCACGTCTGCACCCGCGGGCCACTCCACCACCACACGCCAAACTGGCGGATCAAGCTTGATCTGGGTTGCGGTCGCGGTGGCACCGGCGGCCGTCAGGTCGACAACCAGGCGTTGCTGCAGGCCGGCAGCATCGGGCACCAAGAGAACCTCACGCGCTGCGTCACCACCACGCAAGGCCGGTGCCATGTCCTCGTCACCAAGCGGGCGCAAGACGAGCAGTGAGACGACCGCCACCGAGGCTGCAAGGGCGAGTGGCCGGATCCAGCCGTCGCCCAGCACGGCGTCACGCCAACGCGACCAGACCGAAGAACGACCGGCAGGCCGGCGGGACGCAGCGGAGACCTCCTGGGCCAACAGGCCGCGGGCACGCAACTGGCCAATCAGGCGCTCGTTCAGGGCTGCATCCTGTTCCGTAGGCTCATGCGGAGGCGCGGACGCGAACGCATCGTCCCACGCTTGGCGGGCCACCAACTCCTCGCGTGCCGCGCGCCCGAAGACCTCGGCAGGGTTTGCCGGCTCGCCGGGCGCCGCTTTGCCCGCAAGCGCAGCGAAAAAGGCATCTGTTTCTTTGTCCGTCATGAGGCTCTCTGTCGGGCCTGCGTCATGGAGAGGCCACAGTGGTCGTCGCCGCAAAACCTGGCACACAGTTCACGCAGTTTCTTGAGCGCATAGCTGCGCCGTTCGGCAGCGGCGTGCCGGGAACAATCAAGAAATCTCGCGAGATCGTCCAGCTCGTCGCTGACCGTCAGATGAAAATGCAGCAGGTCAAGTGTCCGCCGCGAACCTTTGCGCGGCGCAGGCTCCTGCTCCAGCGCATCAAACACCCGCCGGATGCAATCGCTGAACTCGTAGCGGGGTTCGTATGAGCCTGGCGGCGTGACACCGGCCCCGTGCTGACCGGGGTCCCAATCGGTCTCCGCATCGTCCCCAAGGGCACTGGGCTGAACGAACCGGGCGTGGTGGCGCTGCAGGTCGATGGCTTTGTGATAGACCACGCGCCCGATCCAGGGCCAGATGGATCCATCGGTTCGCAAATCATCCCTTTTGGTGAGCAATACCACACAAACCTCCTGAAGCAGGTCGTCCAGGCGGTCGCCGGCATTGATGCCGGCCTGAAAGGCAGCAAAGCGCGTCCGACGCCTGAGTTCAGGGAGCAATTCACGCACCACAGCCTCCTGTTCGCGAGCGCCAAGCGACATCCGACGCAAAAACTCTTTGGCATCCACAGCGCAACCCCTCCCCTGTGAGGTCAACTTTTGCATTCACCTGTAAATAAATTTAACAGTTTTTTAGGGGAGCGTCATGCCCCTCCCACATCGGGAGGGGCCAGATCAGGCACGCTGTCACAGCGTGGGAGGCCCCGGATCAGTCGAAATTGAACCAGGTCTTCGTGGGAACGTTGAAGGATTTGTCCCACATCTCCTGCACAGCGCGGTCGAGCTGGCGCATGGCACGCCCTTCGTTGTAGGCGTCCCACGCGTGGCTGCTCGCGTTCGAGTCCGGCATGTCGCCACCATTGCGACCGCGGTTGTAGTTCAAGTCCCAATCGCGTTTTTCATTCATGTTTGGCTCCTGGTTGGTGAATCAAGCTGGCGAGAGCGTCTCGCCAAGACAAGTCGTGGCAGCGCATCGGAAATCAGGCAAGCGGCCCGAACACGGAACTTCGCCCGCGCTTCCTGATGAATGGCCTGTCCGTTCGTCTTGAACGTTGCAGGCGCACGTGAGCACCAGCCGGACAAGCTGGCAGGACCGGGCACCTGGACAACCCCAAACCAAGGAACACCATGCGGCCCACAATCTCTTCCCACATCGGCGTCCGTCGTCTGCTCGCAAGCTTCTCCCTGGCCCTGATGACCGCGTGCGGCGGCGGCGCTGACGCCCCCGGACCCGGTCCAGGCACAGACACCCCCCCGCCCAGCGCCGGAGGCTCGGACACCGGGTTCTACCTCGCGGCAATCGGCGCACGCCCCTCAGGAACCCCAGGCCAGATCCTCCTGATTGACCCGGAACACCCGGCCCCGCCGATCGAACTGGCCCTTGTCACCGGCCCTTCGAATCTCTATGCGCCACGAGCACAGACACTGACCGCATCGGGCGGTCGAAAGGTGGGCATGGCGCCGATGGCCTACTACGTGGCAAACGGTGAAGTGTTCGAAGTGGGTCTTCGAAAAGACGAACCCGTGATGGCCTCTCGTCTGACCAATACAGCCGATGCCTGCTACATCACCCGGGGCGCACCAAGCCGGCTCGACGCCACCGAGTCCTGGATGGAGGTCAGCTCCGCGGGCCCGGACGGTGACTGCGGGTCCCTGTCGGACAACGTTTCTCTCTACATTCGCAGCGGCATGTCGCCCAACGAAGCGGCCATGCGTCTGCCGGCCGGTGTGACCGTGCCGACGGGAACGTTCGGGCTGGTAGACGCTGGTGGCAGAGCGCTGGGGCTCCCTGTGCTCGACGCGCGCGAACCCGTTTCCCGGCTGGTGGTGTATTCCCCGCTCATGGAGCCGCTGTTCGATGTGGCGGGTTCCGAGGGAACCCAACAGATGGTTTTCATGAACGGCGACGGTGCGGACGCACAGGCCTACTATGTGGCGATAGACGGAGCGGTTCGTCGCTTGTCCTGGACGTCCTCCTCGGCATCGCTGTCGCCAATTCTCCACACACTGGGCAACAGCGGTCAGACCCTCTACGCCGCCACCGACGCCTCCGGCACCTACTTCAATGACGGGACGACGCTGATGCGCTTGAACGGAGAAGCCAGCGCGTCGGTGGTGGCCGAACTGGATGCCAGCGATGGCCGTATCAACGGCCTTCACCTGACCGGCGGCCACCTGATCGCCAACCAGGCGAACACGTCGTCTGCGGTGCTCAGCGCGGTGCCCAAGGACGGCGGCGCCCCCGTCGTGCTCAAGCGGATGGACCGACTTGGCGACACCCGGACACTGGGCACCCGCGGTGACGTGGTGTATTACCTGCAGCCCCTTTCCTCCACACGGCAAAAAATCCTCATGCAGCCGGCAAGCGGTGGCATGGAAACGGTGATTGCAGACAATGTTCAGTACGTCGCCAATGTCTGGAACCGCGAGGCGCCACGGGGAGCGCTGCTGGACCCGGTGGCAGTCGTGACCACCACCTCACTGGAAGGCATTCTGTATTGCGTTCCGGCAGCCGGAGACCCCGATTGCCGCCAGGGTGAAATCGTGCACCATGTGACATCCTCCGGACTCAACGACATCGCCGGCCGACTGAATCTGGCGTTGACCAGCAGCAGCTACTTCGGCCTGACAGCGGACAACTTCAACCTGTATGTCGAACTGCCGGGAACCGTTATGCAGTTTGTCATTGGCGTGGGGATTGATGGAGACGGAGTCAGCGTCAGCGGTGCCTGGACCGACGAATACGTTTTCTGGGATCAGTCCTCGCCCGCCTTCAAGAGGGCCACTGCGCATGCGCCCTGACACCGAGAGTTGGCG
>Ga0075012_10001286_pt1 | contig 26042 bp, 21 predicted proteins | sample All_14_2_FD_71474 | JGI IMG/M metagenome (GOLD analysis project Ga0075012, IMG submission 71474) | Freshwater microbial communities in response to fracking from Pennsylvania, USA - Allegheny Zone_MetaG_DW_15 | ecosystem: Environmental > Aquatic > Deep subsurface > Groundwater > Drilled...
GTCCATGCAAGAGGGGATGATGGATGGCAATGGGCGGGTCGCCCCTACGGATGGCATTGGAATGTCAATGCAAGACGAGAGAAGTGACGGGGAAACTGTCCATGCAAGAAGGGATGATGGATGGCGATGGGCGGGTCGCCCCTACGCTTGGCAATGGATGTCAATGCAAGACAAGAGAAGTCATGGGAAACTGTCCATGCAAGAGGGGATGATGGATGGCGATGGGCGGGTCCGCCCCTACGGATGGCAATGGAATGTCAATGCAAGACAAGAGAAGTCATGGGGAAACTGTCCATGCAAAAAGGGATGATGGATGGCGATGGGTGGGTCGCCCCTACGGATGGCAATGGAATGTCAACGAGAGAACACTGGGATGAATGTCCTAGTGTTTTTGATTCTATAGGGAGAGTCCCCAAATTCCTTTCCGTGTGCCCATGGAAAAATACAGTAAAATCCCCTCTATACTATGGGATCAGTACAGGATCAGTACAGGATCACCATAGGATATTGAATAAATATTGGAGGGAAAATGGCAAAAGCAAAACTCAACCCCATGCTCAAACAAGTCAACGGCTCGCTGGATCAAGTTGTCTTTCGCTGGTTACATGGCAAACAAGTCCTCAGCAAAAAGCCGGATATGTCCAAGGTCCAATGGAGCGCCGCACAGCAGGCACACCGTCAACGCTTCAAAGACGCCGTCGCCTACGCCCGCGCCGCCATGGCAGATGAATCCCTTCGCGCCAAATATGTGGAACTCGCCGCCCAGCAAGGCAAACGTCCCTTCGACATGGCGGTATCCGATTATTTCAAAAGCAGGGATTTGTCCGCGTGATGAGGGAGTAGGGGCACGGTCCCCGTGCCCAAGGATGATGGTGAAAATACAATTTCACAAAATAACGAGAGGTTTGGTGTAATCCAGGGCGGGGAAATACCCAAAGGGCACGCTGCCCCGCCCCTACGGTGCCACCATTTATAATTTTGCCATGCCCAAATTCGACCCGCAGAAACATCATCGTCGCTCCATTCGGTTGAAGGGATATGATTATTCCCAAGAAGGCGCGTATTTCGTCACGATTGTGACATGGCAGAGGGAATTCTTGTTTGGGGAAATTGTGAATAAAGAAATGATGTTGAATAAGGTTGGGAAAATTGTTGAATGGGAATGGTTGGAATTACCCAAACGGTTACCCTATGTTGAATTAGGGATTCATGTGGTCATGCCCAATCATTTCCATGGAATTTTATATATCCATGAAATCGTAGGGGCGACCCGCCCGGGTCAGACGATATCCTTGTCAGACGCAGATCCTTTGCAAACCATTTCACCTGATGGCATTGACGGGTCGCCCTTACCCCGTGGACCAAAACCCGCCTCGCTTGGCGCGATCATCGCGCAATTTAAATCCCGTGCTACGAAACGTATTTGGAAATTCCCTGAATACAACGAAACACCCATCTGGCAACGCAACTATTACGAACACATCATCCGCGACGAGAAAGACCTGCAAAACAAAACGGATTACATTGAGGGGAATCCGTTTTTATGGGACGACGATGACGAGAACCCTGTCAACATAAAGAAATGAGAGAACACTGGGATGAATGTCTCAGTGTGTTGTTTATGGGGAGAACAGTATAATCGCGCGAATTCTATAAGTGGACAAGCCGAAGCACAGACAGGTCTCTCTGTTTTTTGTGGAGAGTCCGTGCCTGTGCAGAGATTGGACCTATAAGAAAGTTAAGGTGCGTATATGATCAAAAAGAAAACTCTTCCCCTAGTCTCCTTGTTGGTGCTTTCTATGTTGACCGTTCCGTTTTCCTTTCTTGTTTTATGGAGTTTGGATGTCGACTCAAAGACCGTTGCTGAGCAATTTGGAAACACAATAAAAATAGCCATTCCTTCCGCGCTCACATTGATTCTGTTGGTGTGGTTTGGAGCTGGGCTCGACCATGCCCTGTCCATGATTCCAAAGAAGAGCATCCGGATTCTTTCTTCCATTCTTGTTTACGTGTTTATACCCGCCATATGCTGTATTGGCATGCCTTTGTTGGTGATCGCCTTTTTTTCAGGCGTACTGGAAAATGGTTTTACAGAAGATGCAGGCTTCGGTTTTGGGCTGCTCTCAATTATTGCATTCATACCGGCAATAACAGGGTTCTTTTTTATATATTTAGGCGCAGGGGTTAGCTCTGTATCTCGCTGGGCGGCAGGACGAATTTGGGCGGAACCGCAAGCAGCGCAAGTAGTAACGGATGTGTCAGAAAACGAGCAGCCTCATTCTCCCGTTGATACAGGACGAACATAAGGGTTGATTGTATGTGTGATGGTAGGGGCGATAGCATACCCTTTGGGTACCCGTCATGGCGAGACGAGAGAAGTGATGGGGAAACCGTCTATGCAAAAGGGGATGATGGATGGCGATAGGCGGGTCGCCCCTACGGATGACAATGGATGTCAACCAGCGAACACTGGGATGCATGTCTCAGTGTTTTTGATTTGAGGAGGAATGTCTGCGTGATGTGGCGACTGACGTATTCGGCTTGTATCCAATTCAAAAACCAGCTACCATGGTAGTGGAGGATCGTTCCTTCCGCGACCGAAAGAGTAAGCTATGAAAGAGAAATGGATCGACCTGGTGACAGGCATCTCGCCGGAAATTTTGTCCGCGATGGCAAGTTTTATTTTGCCGGGGGTGGCGACTTTATTACGGGAGCTCTTTCCCTGCCTTATGCGATTTGATTGGAACTCAGAGGGCTGGTTCATGGGCGTTTTTGCCATTATGGCGTATGGGTTGGGAAGACTGGCACGCATAAGCGTAGGGTCAGAGAGCAAAGATGACACCAAAGAAGATACACAGAAAAGACCCGATATCCATGTCCACCTGATCGCAGGGATCACTGGTTTGACAGTGGGGCTTGTTCCCACTCTGTTATTTAGTAATTCATGTTTCTGAGATTTGCAATATAAGACCGCAAGCGATAAAGGATAAAAGAACACTGAGATGAAAACCTCAGTGTTCTTTTATTAGACTGACGTCATTCATCAATTACTGAACTGTTTCAGCGCTTCCCAACCTGCCAATCTTTTATTTGTTTCATCATATACACGCCACTTCAGGCATTTCAAACTGGAGGCGATCGTCAACGGCTGGATGTGAAAAACAGGGTTCTCGTTATATGCTTTCGCAAGGTTGTAATTGGGGATCTTCGCTCCCAAATGGTGGATGTGATGGAAACCGATATTCCCGCTGAACCACTGCAAGATGGCAGGAAGTTTATAGAAGGAACTGCCTTGCATGCTGGCTTTGAAATAGTTCCATTGGTTGTGGCGTTCCCAATACACACCTTCAAAATTGTGTTGAACATAGAACAGCCACACGCCTGCCCCCGTCCCAAAGAAGATGACAAGCAGCTGGGTGATCAAGTACGCCTTCCAGCCAAAGACAATGCCCATCACTGGAACGATGATCGCGAGGGCGAGATTGGTCCACCACACGCTGGCGATCTCGCGTTTGCCTTGCGCGGGCGGAATCCGCTCGCCAAAGATGAAGACGAGGGTCGGTCCGATCACGAACATGGCAAAGGGATTGCGCATCACGCGATAGCCCAAGCGCTTCCACCAGGGCGAGGCGAGATATTCCTGCACCGTCATCGTGTACACATCGCCCACGCCGCGTCGGTCCAGGTCACCGCTGGTGGCGTGATGGATGGCATGCTCATGTTTCCAGCGTTGGTAGGGAGTAAACGCTAACAGCCCGGTAAACACCCCCACAAGGTCATTCGCCCGCTGTGATTTAAAGAAAGAGCCGTGTCCACAGTCGTGGAAAATGATAAAGGAGCGGATCAAAAATCCTGCCGTGAGGATCGAAAGCGGCAGGGTCAACCAAAGAGAAACATCCACGCTCCACATTGTGAAATAGAACAATGCAAAGAATGGAACCAACGTGTTAATGAGTTGCCAGATGCTTTGGCGCAGGTCTGGTTTGGAATAGGCAGAAACGATCTTCTGCCACGAGACTTTTCCCTCCGAGTCAGATACGTTCATCGAAACTCCTTCCTTCCTCATTGTACAGCGCCAGGTATGACGTTGGATTAAACGCAGGAAAGAGGGAGAACTTCGTTTCAGCCTTTCGCCGGGAGCCAATGCCTCAATGCTTTGATGCGAAAGAGGATGGCGACCACAATTGGAAGACTTCCCAGAATCAAGAGAAGGAAGGGCATCACCGAGAACATGGCATCAGACACAATGCCGTAGCGCAAAAAGAGGTCTGATAGGTCTACACCGAGGTCCGCTTGCCAGGTGAAGAGGAATGCCACGACCCCAAACCCCAGAAAGAGAGGAAGAGGCGAGGAAAAAAGCCCGTGCCGTTCGGTGAGCGATTTGACCATGAAATAAAACAGCCAGCCGGAGAGCACCAAACAAAGCAATTGTGCAAAGATGATCTGAAGCACCCGCATCGACTCGTACTCAACGACCAAACGGATATTGAGATTCGTCAGCTCCAGCATGTATGAGAAGAAGGAACCCATGTTCACCATGCCAAGGATGATGAGGAAATCCACCAGCACGATGACGATATTCGGCATGGCGGCTTGACCGCTGCTGGTGGGGCGCACTCCCACAGCCTTGAGCATCTTTTCAGGCTGGGGCAGGAGTTTGGCGATCGCTTCGAGATTTCGCACTCCCTTGCGGAAGTCGATCCACTGCATTTTGGAAAGTTTCTCCGGCAGCTTTACCCGTTGGATCAAGATGGGATACACCACCTGCTTTTCAGGGTCTGCTTCGGTATCCGCTTTGAAGCGCGAGAGGAGCACCAACACTTCTTCCGCAGAGTTGATTCCTTCGGCGGGGGTGTGTCCATACTTTTTTAGTTCTGCCGCAAGGTCACGCGCGATCAGAGCATCTTGCGGAGCATGGTCAATGTAATACCGCACAGTTTTGGGTTGCTGAATGTTGGGGTGATAAATGTTTGCGAACTTCGGCACACTGGCTTCAGGTCTGCCCCAACGCTGCATGGCAGGTGAGCGCAAAAGCAGTAAAAGCAAAATCGAGTTGATGGGGATCAGAAAAATTTGCAGGTAGAGTGTGAGCAGACCAAAATTGTAGAACGAATAGTAATTGGTCTGATCAAAATCCGCCTCGCCGGTGAAGCCGAACTCCATTGCCAAGCCGAGGCTGAAGAACAACGCAATGGATAAGGTCCACAAGGCGGTTTGAGCTTGCGATAAGTTGAAGTTGCGTTTGATAATGCGCACCGGCAGCGGAACCAACACCCAGGGGATCAAGACCGTCCAAAACGCGAAGATGGAATAAATGGCGTTGATGATGGCAAGCCCGGCGGCGAGCCAAACGGTCAACGGTGCTTTGAAGCCAGATTGCGGGGCGGGCTTTTCTACGGGAGTTGGCGTTTCGATCAAGCGCAGTAATTTTTTCAACGCCGATGCAAAGCCGCCTCGAAAGTCCACCCATTCCAAGTCTGCCAGTTCAGGCGGCAAAGGCACAGCTTGAAAGATCAATAAAATAATGCGCTTCTTGTTCTCAAGGAAGTGACGCCATTCAATTTCCACACTGCGTGAAGAAGCAGACTCAGGCGAAACTACAAGCAGAAGCAAGTCCGCTTCTTGAAGTCCCTTTTCGATCTGCTCTGCCCATGGGCGTCCTGGCACAAGGTTGAGATAATCCATCCATAAATTGAAACCTTGTTTTTGCAATCGGTGAGCAAGGTCATCTACAAAACCAATACACTGCCGCGAATAACTGATAAAGAGGTTGGGCATGGGATGAGTCTCCTTTTAGATTATAAGCAATCTGAACAAAAAAGCACCCTGTAATTCAAGGCGCATATAAAAACGTCCATCCATGCAAACGGTACACGGATGGACGTTGAAATGATTCGCAAACGATTAGTTGGGTATCGCGGCGTGCATTAGTTCATCGGCTTCGGCGATAAAGAGTTGATATTCATTCAGCGCCGAGGCTTGGGCGGTACGTCGTATGTCATTGATGGAATCAAGATGACCATACAGCGTGTTGACCACGCTTTGGTCTAACCGATTCTGCGAGACAGCATCAGATAGGATGCGAAACGCCTCTTCCCCGCTCATGCCTGTTCGGTAGGGGCGATCTTCAGTCAACGCTGTGAACACATCTGCCACCGAAACGATCCGCGACCCCAGCGGAAGTTCATCCTCCACCAAGTGGAAGGGATACCCGCGACCGTCCATGCGCTCATGATGGTATGCCCCCCAAATGCGGATCAGGTCTAACACTTTGAGCGGTTCCAACAAATGGAAGGTGTAATAGGTATGACGGCGAATCACGGCGAACTCTTCTTTGGTCAGTTTGCCTGGCTTCTCCAAGATCTCTGCAGGCACAGCCAACTTGCCAAGGTCATGCAGTAGACCGGCGAGGTTGATCATGCGTTGGTCGGCGCGGGAAAAGCCGCAGTGTGCAGAAAGGGCTTGGGCAACCGCAGCAACTCCGGCGGAGTGTGAGGCGGTGAACTGCGAGCGGAAGTCTATGATTCGACGGAAGAGATTCGTCAGCCCGAGAAATTCATCCTCGCTGATTTTCAGGTCTTTCCATTTGAGGCGGCGGTCTAATATGTTGAGGTGCTCGAGATAGATCGTATCCAACCAGAAGGCTTCTTTTTCGGCGAGTGCCTCGAATGCCTGCACCTGTTCAGGGATGAATCGTTCGCCTGCCTGTGCGCGGATTTTTTCGAGGATGCCATCCACTTGCTCAAGGATGTCTTTGTGGACATTGAGCAGTACGGCAACACGGTCTGCCAGCTGCAAGAGATGACTGGCACGTGGCACAGGCACACCATCGAAGACGGCGCCTTCTCCGTGCTTCCACGGTACGTGATGAAAGCGGACAATATCAGCAGAGGCTTGGAACGGTGGGAATGTTTTGAGAAGCAGGTAGCCCATCACGGCATGACCGTATGGGTCGTGATATTCAAAGTCGAGCGCAACCAGACGGTCTTTGCGCGTCAGTCCGCCAACATCATGCAAAGCAGCGGCAATGACAAGGTCATGCAGTTCTTGCTCGGGAAGTTTCATTTGCATTCCCAAGCCATAGGCAATTTGTGCCGTCCGTTTGTGGTGGTCTGCCACCAGCGGGCTGACAAGGTCGACTGCCTGTGCGAGGCACAAGACGAGGTCGAATACAGGGATGACCAGCGGGTTTTTAGGAGCCATGATATTTTCCTTGCTCAATATCATTATGGCTTAAAAGCGGGTCAAAACAAATACAGGTTTTCAGGTAGTGGGAATTAGCCTTCGTTGTCGCGCATGTAGCCCAAGGTGGTTTGTAATGTTTGATGTGCCCAAGCGGCGGCGCGGCTCACATCGGGATGCGGGTCTTGCGTGGTCTGCTCGAGCGGGGTCAACGCTGAAGGGTCGGTGTACCAGACCAAACTTAAGGAAGAGGCGATGCGCACGAGAGGAGAGTCCGTTTTGAGGAGGTCGATCAGCAATTTGACACGTTCCACTTTCGCGTCACGCGCATCCGCGAACATGGCGCCCATGCCCCAGGTCTGCCCGGCGATCTTTTCGATGGCATCCGGTGGAAGGTTGAACTGCGAGCCCATCTCGCGGATCTGGGTTTCCATATTGGCAAGCATGGCGTTCAGGTCTGTCACTTGTTGGTTGTTGAGAATGCTCATGCCTTCGGCAAGCCCTAACGGTGCGCCGCCCATGTTCAAGTTGAACTTGTCACTTACAGGGAATGTGCTTGCGATCATCGGTTTGATGCCGCTCATGGTTTGTGTTGCATCGGTGATGGCGCGATACAACATGGTGTGTTGACCGTAAAGGTCGGTTTCAACAAGCATATCCAATAGTTGCGGCAGCACTTGCAGGGCGTTGAGTTCACCAAGCGCTTGAATGATGGAGACTTGCGTCATCATGTCACTCGTTGGCAATTGAGCAAGCAGAGCTTCGGCGGCGTTGGCGTCGCCCGATGCGCCCAATGCCTGAATGACTTTGCTTTTCATGTACACATCAAGGCTGTTGATGTGCGGCAAGAGCAGACCAATCAACCCTTCGGCTTTGGCGGCGATGAGCAGGTCGATCATATATGGGTTGGGGTTTTGCTTGAAGGCTTCGACCAATTGCGGCGCGGCTTTGCGTCCGTATTTTTTCAGCGCTCCCAAGGCGGCGCTGCCCACATGCAATTTGTCTTTGCGAAGAAAGGCTTCGAGCAGCACAGGGATGGAGGATGGGTCTTTGATGCGCCCCAGCCCCACCGCCGCCCGTTCGCGGACCGTTGCCACGCGGTCTTGCAGCGCCTCTGTCAACGGGACGAGGGCTTCTGGTGATTTGAGCGCTCCCAACGCCTGAGCCGCATTCCGCCGCACCTTCCAATCGGGGTCTTTCAGGTCGGGGATGAGCAACGCCACCGCACGCGGATCTTTGCTCTGACCGAGCAAACGCGCCGCATCACAGCGCTTGGTCCAATCGGAGCCGTGCAGGTCAGCGGCTAAGGTTTCAAATGGGATCGTCTCATTGGGCATCGGGGAACTCCTATGAATAAAGAAAGATTATGCCATACGAATTTTTGAAAAAAGATTGCAAGTTGAAAAAACAGTCCTACAGTGGGGGCAGATATTTTTTGGAGATTTGTGTAATTTTGTGTTGGGACGCTGATGAACGCTGAAAACGCTGATAAGGATTGATCTTTAAATAATCTGCGTTAGTCTGCGTTTTTCTGCGTCCAAAATAAAACACACCCCGGAAATACCGAGGTGTGTCCTTTGAGCTTACTCTTATTGCAAGGGGATATTGAACGTGGTCACGGTGCCGTTGACGTTCACTTCATACGTCCCTTCGGGCAGGTTGACGGTGTTCAACGGGAGTTCCAGGCGGATCATCAACGGGTCGTTGTTGCATTCGGTTTGTGCCGGGAGTTCAGAGATCAGACGCACGAAGAAAGTATTTCCATCGCGTTTGACCTGCACTTCACCGAGCTGCCCACATGTCTTCGGCAACTCCGCCATCACTACCGCATGGACCGGAATGGGCGAACCCACACCGACCACAATGCTCACTTCGCTGACGGTGACATCATCCATATAGTTGGGCATTTCTGCGGTGCGCAGATCCCCCGTGGATTCGCTGTCGGTCACCGAGAACGGCGCGCGGACTCCGTTCACATCCACTTCGTATTCGCCCACGGGCAGGTCCGCGATATTGAGCGGGACGGTAATGCGTGCAGGCAGAGTATCTTGCACACAACCTTCAGCATCTGAAGGCAGTGTGCCTAAGGTGATGAAGAAAATGGCACCATCTTGAATCGTGCGGACGTGCTCAAGCTGGGCACAAGTATCCGGCAAGTTGTAATTGATCACAGCATTGGCAACGATGGCATTTTCCGGTCCGATCTCAACGGTGACATCTACAACGTCAACAGGTTGATAACCGGTCGTGTCTACGCCGCCAACAGAAGCGGGTTCGCCTTCTTCTACAACAGCGGGTTGGGTTTCTACAACAGGTTCAGGCTGTTCGCCTGATGAACTTGCGATGATAGGCGAACAGGCGCTCAATGCCAGAACCGCCATCAAGGACAATAAGGTAAGGATTTTGGTGTACTTCAACATAGGTAAATCTCCTTTTTCTAAGCCCACAATGGACGGAGATACCTTGCGAAATGTTCCCGGCAATACATGTAAATTCATTTCCCACTCTCCCAATTCCCAATTTACTAATTTACAATTCATAGTATGCCCTCCACTTTACCCATCCTTCGTGCGCGCAGAGAGCGCAGACTTGAAAAACAAAAACGGAACGAGAACCGTTCACGCGGCACGATTCTGAGTTTGGGTCTCATCCTCTCGCTGGTGTTTGGTTCGCTCATTATCCTCGGCGCATTCGCCTATTCAGATGTGACGCGCGACCTGCCTTCCACCGAGATCCTTCCGCGCTTGCTCAACCCGCCCGATGGACTTTTACTGCAACCCACGCGCGTTTATGACCGCACAGGTCTGCAACTGCTGGCAACTTTTGCACCCAGCGAATCGCCGCGCCGATACATTCCCATCAGCGAACAGAATGCACAGCATGTTCCCGCTGAAATGGTCAACGCGCTTATCGCTGCTGCTGACCCAAGTTTTGAAGATCATTCAGGCTATTCACTTGAAGGCTTCGACAATTACGACCTTCATCCCACCATTGCCCAAAAACTGGTCAGCGCGCTCATGTTGTATAACGAGCCGCCCACGTTGAAACGCGCCATCCGCGAACGTTTGCTTGCGGTGCAGATCACATCGCAGTTTGGTCGTACACAGATCATGGAGTGGTATCTCAACAGCGCCGATTTCGGCAATTACGCCTACGGCATCGACGCCGCGGCTCGGCTCTATTTCGGCAAACCCGCCGATGAGTTGTCTCTCGCCGAGTCCGCGATTCTAGCGGCGACTAGTGAAACGCCCGCGCTCAATCCGCATGACGCTCCGCAAGTTGCCATTCAACGCGGACGCGAAGTTTTATATGTGATGAACGATCTCGGACTTGTGACGACTGAAGAAGTGACCCCTGCGCTGGCAGAGACTCCGCCCTTCGCAGAAGCGCCTCTTTCTCCGCCGGAAGTTGCTCCAGCGTTTCTAAACCTTCTCCTCGCCCAGATCGACTCTCAAATTCCGCGTGACCGAATTGAACGCGGCGGCATTACCGTCATCTCCACTTTAGATTACGACCTGCAAAAGGATGCCGCTTGTGTGACGGAACTCTACGCAATTCGTCTTGCGAACTTACCTGAATCCGAAATAGACTGCGACGCTGCTCGTCTGTTGCCGTCCCTGCCGCCCGATGCCATCTACGCGGATTCATCTGCCAGTGCCGTTATCATCGACCCAACCACGGGGCAGGTCCTCGCGATGGTGGGAGAAACAAATCAAGGCGTAGAAACACCCTTGGTCAGTGCGCACCCAGCCGGGTCTGCGTATGATGCGTTTGTCTATCTCACAGGCTTTACTCGCGGCTTGAGTCCAGCCACACTGACGTGGGACATTCCGCTTGATGGTGTCAACCCGAATTTCGATGGCAATTATCACGGCGCGATGCGTTTGCGAATTGCATTGGCGAATGATTACCAAGTGCCTGTTGAGACGTTGAAAGAGCAAATGGGCATCGAGAATGTGACGAAGATCGCTTCATCCTTCGGAGTGGATATCAATAATGAAGCCGCCATGCTCGACCTTGCCAGCGCGTACGGAGTCTTCGGCGCACAGGGTGTGAAGTTCGGTCAATATGTGAACGACGAATTTACACCTGTCACTGTCTTGCGCGTGGAAGGCATTGACCGTGGCGTGATGTTCGATTGGTCCCTGCCTAATGCGCAGACAGTGGTGACGCCTGCGATGGCGTATTTGATGACGAATGTGTTGAGCGACGAACCTGCGCGTTGGAATATATGGGGCAGGGAAAATGTATTGGATATCGGCAGACCTGCTGGCGTGAAGCCCGGGCAGACATCAGATGGCAAAGATGCGTGGATGATCGGATATACCCCTTATGTTTCCGTCGCCGTGTGGACGGGTGTGCGCGGAGAAAATGAATTCATTACACCTCGCTTTCCTGCTGCTTTATGGAATGCGTTGATGAACGCAGCTTCTGAAACCCGCCCTGTGGATGGATGGACTGCACCGCAAGGCATTACTCCCATGACCGTGTGCGACCCCTCAGGCATGCTGCCAACGCGGGAATGTCCGAACTTGGTGACAGAGTTTTTCTTGAACGGCAGCGAACCGACACAACCTGATACGTTGTTCCGTGAATTCCCCGTCAACCGTGAGACAGGTTTACTCGCCACTGTGTTCACTCCGCCCGAGTTGGTGGACAACCGCGTTTATATGATCGTCCCTGATGAGGCGCGTGACTGGGCGCAGGGTGAAGGCATCGCTGTTCCGCCTACTTCCTATGATGCCATTCAAGCGCCGCCTGTAAATCCGTATGCCAATATCACCGCTCCGCAACTCTTTGCCGATGTGGATGGCAAGGTCCTCATCCTCGGTGCAGCAACGGGTGATGACTTCAAGTATTACCGTGTACAAGTGGGCAAGGGTTTGAATCCGCAAGAATGGATTCAACTCGGTGAAGATAATTACACGCCTGTCGATGGCGGCATCTTAGCCGAATGGGACACGACCGATTTGAATGGTCTCTACGCTGTGCAATTGATCGTAGTCCGCAATGACCAAGTGGTTGAAACAGCCGTCATTCAAGTAACAGTGAAATAGAATGTAAATAGAAAACAAAAGAAGACCCGGTGATGAGCCGGGTCTTCTTCATTTCTTATTACTCGTTACTTCTTTTTCTTTGCTTTTACAACTTTCTTGGCAGGCTTTTTCGCGGCAACTTTCTTGACCGCTTTCTTCACGGCAGGTTTTGCTTTCTTTGCCGCAGGTTTCTTGGCTTTTTCCACTGGCAGCGCTTCCAACTCACTGACCAGTTTCTCCAGCACGTCGAAGCCGCCTTGCCAGAATTTCGGGTCGCGGATGTTGATGCCCGCTTCGGTCAAAATGCGCTCGGGGGCTTCCGATCCGCCCGCGGAGAGGATCTTAAGATACTTCGGCTTGAAGGATTCACCTTCCGCTTTGAATTGCTGATACAGAGCCAACACCAGCAATTGACCGAAGGCATAGGCATACACATAGAACGGCACTTGATAGATGTGCGGAATGCCGACCCATTCCCATTTGAACTCGTCGCTGACTTCGAGTGCGTCACCAAATTGCTCTTTGAGGTTTTCAAGGTAGGCGGCACTCAGGTCATCCACTGAGGCGTTCTTCTGCACCATTTCATGCGCGGTCTTCTCGAACAGTGCAAAGTACGACTGGCGCATGATGGTGGCGTAAGCATCATCCATCTGTTTGAAGAGGATGTCGCGGCGTACGGTTTCATCGGTCTCTTCGGCGAGGAGCTTGTCGATCAAGACCATTTCGGCGAAGGTCGAGGCTGTCTCTGCCAGTGGCAGGGAGGAGTGGAAGGTGAAGGTGCTGTGGTGCGATGCCAGCATGGCGTGGATGGCATGACCCAATTCATGAGCGAGGGTCGCCACTTCGCGTCCTGTGCCCTGATAGTTCACCAACACGAACGGAGTCATATCTGGCAATACAGACCAACAGAACGCGCCACCGCGCTTGCCCTTGCGGATCTCGCTGTCGATGCGGCTTTCGTCGAACACGCGCTTGGCAAGTTCCGCTACTTTGGGCGAGAAACCGTTGAAGGCATCCAGCACCATCTTCACGGCTTCGTCCCAATCATAGGTTTTCTTCGAAGCGGCAATCGGCGCGTAGATGTCGTAACGGCGCATCTTCTTCATGCCGAGGTGCTTGGCTTTCATCTTGAAGTAGCGCTGGAAGATACTGACGTTCTTGCGTGCCACACCAAGCAAGGCTTCCACCGCTTCGTCGGGAACGTCATTGTTCAGATTGCGCGGCGCAATGGAGTTTTTGAATTTGCGCAAGTTGACGTTCTCATTGTGCCAGTCGCGCAGAATGGTCTGGTAGATCTGCCCGAGGATGGGACCATCTTCCGCGTAGACCTTGAACTGCGATTGATAGCTCGCAGCGCGGACATCGGGATCGGTGCTGTAACGGTACGAGAACAACTCTGCGGCGGTCATTTCCTTTTCTTTGCCGCCGACCTTCATCTTGAACACATAACGGTTCGTGATGGAGTCGTACAAATTGCCGAGCGCGCTCACACCGGTCACATTCTTGAGGTTAACGATCTTCTCCTCGGGTTCGCTCAAGGTATGCGGCTTGAAGTTGCGCATCGCTTCGAGGTAGTAGCGATAATCGCCCGAAGCATCCATGAGACGCTTGGCATTTGCTTCATCCAAGTCCTTCCACCACAGGCTGAAGAACAAAGTGCGGTTCTCGATCTCTGCAAGAAATTGCATGGCGCGCGCCTGCAAAGCTTGTGCCTTCTGGTCTTGCGTATCTGCGGTGAAAGACAAACCCGCGAAAGCATATAATTTGCTGCCAATGCGGGTCATCGACTCGCTGGCTTTCAACACATCCACGAATTGCTCGGTGGGCATGTCGGGGGCGAGCTTATTACGCACACCTTCAAACGATGCCACTTGCTCTTCGATCATATCGAACGCGTTTTGCAGTTCCGGGCTGTCGTAACCCGGGTAAAGTACTGAAAGGTCCCACTTGGAAAGTTTATACGCCATGGTATCTCCTTTAATATTGATGGGCGGTTGCCCATACGTTTTATCATAAACAAAATATCTTCGACCCATTCTACAGAATGGATTCTAAAAGGTGACAACCATTTTGAGAATGACTGTCACCTTTGTGATTACAAACTGGACCGCACGTGCATGATATCGCCTTCCTTGACGATATATTCCTTGCCCTCAAGGCGGAACTTGCCCTTTGCCTTCGCCTCATTCATGGACCCGAGGCTGACCAGGTCTTCATAAGCCACCACCTCGGCGCGAACGAATCCACGCGAAAGATCGGTGTGAATTTCTCCTGCTGCTTCCTGCGCTGTCGCCCCACGATGAGTGACCCATGCCCGCACTTCGTCTTCACCAACCGTGAAGAAGGTCAATTCCTGCAGTAGTTCATAGGACAGGTTGATCATGCGGTTGAGACTCAGTTCCTTGATGCCGTATTCTTCCATGAACACAGCTGCATCTTCCGTGGAGAGTTGGGCGATCTCCATTTCAAGTTTGCCCATCAAGGCCACAGAGGGATGATCGAGTCCGCTCGCATCTGGCGCGGATTGTCCTTCGCCAAGGTTGAACACGGTCAACAGACGTTTGCGGGTCAGCAAGCCAAAGCTGGAGAGTTCTTTTTCTTCTTCGGGAGTGTATTCGAGGTCGCGCAGAGGCTTGTTATCGGAGAGAGCCTTGTGCATTTTCTCGAACAACTCAGTTTGACGGGCATTGAGGGTTTTATCCGTGCCGCCTTTTTTGCGTTCCTCGGTGAGTCGTTCCAACTTGCGCTCGACGGCGATGAGATCGTTCAACAGCAATTCGCTGGTCATCGTGTCCACATCGCGCAGCGGATTGATACTTCCATTCGGGTGGGCGACATTATCATTCTCAAACGCGCGGACGACGAGAATGAGGGCATCCATCTGATTGAGGTGATTCAACAACTGACCGGAAATGCCGCTTTTGGCAGAACCACTGTCCAAACCGGCGATATCGGCATAGGTAATTTTGGTGTAGATGGTCTTGCGCGGGTTGAACATCTTCGAAAGAAGGTCCACGCGTGGGTCGGGCACGTCCACCACAGACTGATGTACTTCGATGCGTCCGGCAGAGGCGTTGGTGGGGGCGTTGCCGCGGGTGAGGGCGTTGAAGATCGTTGTCTTTCCAGATTGGGGGAGTCCAATAATTCCTAGCTTCATTTTTTCCTTGTTGGCAGCGCGTTGAACAAACTTATAGACTTGTTCTACAAATATCTTGCGCTACATGAGTTGAGTGGTATACTTGCGGTCGCCTCGCTAGCGCGAAGCGTTAACAATCAAGCCGAAGTGGCGGAATAGGCAGACGCGCACGACTCAAAATCGTGTTCCCTCCGGGAATGAGGGTTCGATTCCCTCCTTCGGCACACGGATTATACCGCAAGGGTACTTTACCTAAAGTTAATCCACTGGCAGCGTCCTCCGAAATGGAGGACGTTTGATTTTTATATGTATCCTGTCTTATATGGTTGACCCAATCTTGGGGGGATTGTAGAATGAAATTGAAACAAATGCGCCGGTTTTTCGTAATTTAAGTAAGCTGTCTAGACCGTACAGGAGGAGCCCTTTATGAAGTTGTCCCTCTTTTTTATGTTGTTCGATATTCTCGTGATTTTGGCATACCCAATTGCTTACATATTTCATCGCCTTCGTAGGATGAAGGGTGTAAAATAAGGGGCATAGCTCGACCATCCTGAAAAAAATTCCAGGAGGCTCCTTATGCCGTCGTACAACGAAGTCCTGGCTGTGATCCTTGGGGGTGGACGTGGTGCGCGCCTGTACCCGCTCACGCAAATGAGATCCAAGCCTGCTGTCCCGATTGCGGGAAAGTATCGTCTCATTGACATCCCCATCAGCAATTGTATCAACTCAGAGATCTTTCGTATTGCGATCCTGACTCAGTTCAACTCGGTCTCGCTGCATCGCCATATTACCCGTACCTATAACTTCGACTCCTTCCATCAGGGTTGGGTGCAGATCTGGGCTGCCGAGCAGACGATGGAAAGCGCTGACTGGTACCAAGGCACAGCAGATGCGGTTCGCAAGCAGATGTTGGAGATCCAAGCTACGGGTGCAAAGTATGTGCTTGTCCTTGCAGGGGATCATCTTTACCGTATGGATTACAAAGCAATGGCGGAATACCATTGGCAAAATAAGGCGGATATCACCGTCGCCGTGCAGCCAGTTGCGAAGGATGAAGCAAACCGCTTCGGAGTCCTGAAGCGTGAATCCAATGGCACGATCTCAGACTTCTATGAAAAGCCCAAAGACCCTGAAGTCCAAAAAAGATTTGTCAGCCGTGACGACCCCGAACGACCATACCTTGGTTCGATGGGGATCTACATGTTCAATACGAAGGTGTTGGTGGATTTCATCAACAACTTCCCAGATTATGATGATTTCGGCGGCGACATCATTCCCTCTGCCATCAAGACCCATAAAGTATTTGGTTTTGATTTCGAAGGCTACTGGCAGGACATTGGAACGATCCGCTCGTTCTATGAAACGAACCTGATGCTCACGACATCTAATTCGCCTTTCGATTTTTACGATGCCAAACTGCCCATTTATACAGATACTCGTTATCTTCCTTCTTCAATTGTGGAAGATAGCAAGCTGAAAGATGTGTTGATCGCAGAAGGCAGCCGGGTTTTGAAATGTGACATTACCCACTCCATTATTGGTATTCGCAGTCAGATCGCTGCCGGTTGTGTGATCAAAGACAGCATTGTGATGGGCTCCGATTATTTTGAGCGCGCCACAGGCGAAGTGCCGATCGGCATTGGTGCGAACTGTCATATCGAAGGCGCCATTCTCGATAAGAACGTGCGCATTGGCGAGAATGTCACCATTCGCCCCTTCCCACGCAATACAGATATCGACAGCGAAAAATGGTATGTGCGTGATGGCATTGTCATCTTGCCTAAAGATGTAGAGATACCTTCTGGCACGGTGATCGCTCCCTAAAGCATGAGACCCTGAAGAAATCATCTTCAGGGTCTTTTTCTTGAAATATTCACAAAACTGTAACATTTCCTGCTCCAATGCAGCGGGGGACAACATTAAAATTATGCTATACTCGCCTTAACTATGAAGTCAACGCGCGAATTCTGGCAACGCTGGGCTGAGTCCTTGCGCCGTTATCAACTTCACGATCTCGTCGCCTCGTTCCTCGAAGCAGGAAGTCCACTTGCCCTGCTCGGTGCGCAGGCGATTTATTTTGGCGGGGGCTTTGTAAAGAACGAACAACTCAGCGCCCTTGCCAGCCTGCTTGAAGATGAAACCGAAACGCGTGCCTTTGCCGCCTTTTTGAGTCGCGATGGAGCGAGTTCATGACCGCCTTAGCCATTCTTATCGTCGCCGCATTTTTATTGTTCGTCATCACGCTTTGGAAGCGGCGTTCTCCCGCGCACTTGCGTGAGATTCCCGCCTTTACCAAACTTGCCCACACACTCGGATTGAGCATTGAAGATGGAAAACGTCTGCATGTTTCACTTGGACATGGCAGCCTGCTCGATGCACGCGGAGGTTCTGCCTTTGCCGGATTGGCATTGCTGCGGAATATTGCCGAACGCACCTCTGTGAGTGACATGCCCTCCGTCGCTTCTGCAGGGGACCCGGCACTTGGTCTGTTGACCCAAGACACTCTCCAAGCTGGATACCAAGCCGCCGGTGTCGAAGATGCCTACGTCCACACGATGGGACGCGTCACCGGATTGACTCCGTTCAGCTATGCGGCTGGTGCGATGCAAATTCCCCAGAACGAAAATGTTTCCACCAATATCGTCATTGGTCATCTCGGACCCGAAGCAGGGTTGATCACCGATGCTGCTGAACGAAACAACATCAATCTGATTGGTTCCTCCGATAATCTTACAGGTCAATCGATTCTCTTTGCCAATACACAAGACCCGTTGATCGGTGAAGAATTATTCGCAGCCGGGGCGTATCTCAATTCAGACCCTGCACATGCTGCCAGCCTGACCGTGCAAGATATCTTCCGCTGGGCGATCATCCTTATTTTGTTGGCGGGTGCCGCGATGAAGTTTGTGGGAGCCATCTAATGCGCGTATTTACCGCCATCATTGCCATTACCGTTGGCATCCTCGTCCTGCTTGGATATTTCCTCCCGCAAGCTGCGATCTTTCAGGTCATCTTGCTCGATTGGGCGATCATCCTTGCGGGCGCTGCCGCATTGATCGGTATCCTCAACCTCATCAACGTTCATGCAGATAAAGTCCGTCGCCGCGCGAAAGACAGCATGTACAGCGCCATCCTGATCCTTGGGCTGTTCATTACCTTCATTTTCGCCTTGTTCCTCAAACCGCAGAATGTGTATGTGCAAGCCTTCGTTTTGAAGGGCATCATCATTCCTGTTGAAGCTTCATTGATGGCATTGCTGGCGGTTTCTTTGTTATACGCTGCCGTTCGCCTCATGCGTCGTCGTGCCGATCTGATGAGCATCGTCTTTATCGTTGTTGCTGCTTTACTTTTCCTCGGCTCAGCCACATTGCCGTTTGGCGATGTTCCCATCTTTGGGACATTGGTCCGTCCGTGGGTCTCGCAAGTTTTGGCTCTCGGTGGCGCACGCGGAATTTTGATCGGCGTAGCGCTTGGGACACTCACCACCGGTTTACGCGTGCTCTTCGGTGTAGACCGTCCATATGGGGGTAAATAATGGCTGATATGATCCAATGCCCCGTTTGTGGTGCGGAAAATCCGTCCAACCAGACCATCTGCCAGCGCTGCCAATCTCCGCTGAATGATGCTGGTTTTACACCAGGGCAAGCTCCCATACAAAAAGATACCGGCGAGTTAGAGTCCCTTCTGCCGCAGTGGTTAAAGGATGCGCGTCAATCTTCGAAGGCGGATGCGCCAGTTGAGAAACCGTCCCAGCCGCAACCACCTCCCAAAAAGGAAGAAACGCCTGCCAAGCCTCCCGCCTCAAGCATGGACTTTTTAGCGGGTCTGCAATCTCAGGCAGGGGATGACGATGAAGAAGAAGTGCCAGACTGGCTTGCCAGCATCACTGGCACAGCATCATCCAAACCGAAAGCAGACGAAGCAGAATCTGGCGGTGTTCGCTGGGTGGAAACCGGCAATAAAGCTGACTTCCAGCAGGAACCTGCTGAAGAAGAAGTGCCAAGCTGGCTGACCGGACTTCAGTCTCAGCAGGCAGGCGCGAATGAAAAAGATGAACTGACCGATTGGTTCCGTGAATCGGGCAATGAAGCGCCAAGTTTCCAGCCGTCGTTCGAACAGCCGCAACAAACCCCAGCCTTCGACTCGTCCTCATTCGCTCCACCGCCATCCGATGAAACGCCGGATTGGTTGAAGCAAATGGCATCTGATGCCGGAGAGAAAGAACCTGAACCGACTTCAGATTCTTCGTTCGGTTCATCCGATTGGTTTAGCCAGCCGCCTGCAGAGTCTAGTTTTACTTCGCAACCTCAATCTTCTGAGCCGTTCGGCGGATCTTCTGATACGCCCGATTGGCTGAAACAAATGCAAGAGGACTCGAATGTCGCGCCGCAAGAACAAGCCCCGGCAGAACCTTTCTCGTTTTCATCTGACTCCGATGTGCCCGATTGGTTAAATCAAATGCAGGCGAGCGCAGCCCCGGCTGAACCTGCTCAACCTGCAGAACCATTCTCAACCGGTTCAGATGTGCCCGATTGGTTGAATCAAATGCAGGCAAGTGCGGCTCCTGATGAGCCTGCTCAAACTCCTGAACCATTCAATCTTTCCAGCGAGACACCCGATTGGCTAAACCAGATGCAAGCGGATAATGCTTCATCACAGGCGCAAACTCCAGAACCATTCAGCGCCGAAACGCCCGATTGGCTGAGCAGCTTGGGATCCGTTCCCGGCGGAGAAGCGGCTCCTTTTGTTGAACCAACTCCGGCTGAGTCTGAGCCGTTCGCGTCCGATGTTGATATCCCTTCATGGTTGGCTCCCGAACAGGATGCGACCAAGAAGACCGACTCCAAACCGCGTTGGTTGCAAAGTGATGAAGAGATCGCGGCGGGCACACCTGCATGGCTGGCATCCAATGAAAAGACATTGACGCCTGAAGACCAGCCCGCTTTTGAAACTTCTGCGAACGACATCTTCAGCGATATGCCAGACTGGCTGAAATCTGCTGCGCCTGAAACCACGATCTTCGATGAGCCGGCGCAAGCGGTTGAAACTCCGCAGACCGAAGAACCCAAAGAGCAAGCAAAGGCGCCGTTTGAATCGACACCTGCTTTTGCAGAAGATCCTTTTGCCGCACAAGGCGAAGCACTCTTTGCTGAAATGCCCGATTGGCTTTCGAACGCCATGGAAGAACCACCCGCCACGAGCATGGTTCCTGAACCGATTACCGGTTCCGATGCGCTCGCGCCAGATGTGTTGCCTTCGTGGGTGGAAGCCATGCGCCCGACAGATCAAGGTATGTCGAACATTGTCGCGGCATCGAACGATGCGACTCTCGAATCGCGTGGGGCGTTGGCGGGGCTTTCTGGTGTATTGCCGATGGGGGCGGGCTTTACACCCACCAGCAAGCCAAAGGCATATTCCATCAAACTCAATGCCAGCGAAGAACAACTGAAACACGCAGGCATTTTGGAGCAGATCATTGCTGCCGAAACTTCGCCGGTTTCACTCACTTCTGAAAAGGCACTTGGTTCTTCACGCACGCTGCGCTGGTCGATTGCTTTCATATTGTTCACCATCACATTGCTGACAACCTTCATGAACACCCGCATCTTTGCTACCCCTACCGGCGTTCCAAATGAATTGAGCTACGCGGTGGCGGTTGCTCAAGCCATTCCTGAAAATGCACCTGTGTTGGTTGCAGTGGATTATGAAGCTTCTCTCGCCGGTGAAATGGAAGCCGCTGCGGCTCCTTTATTTGACAACTTGCTGTTGTTGAAGCATCCACGCCTGACCTTCGTTGCCAGCAATGAGTCGGGTGCGATCCTTGCCGAACGCTTCATTACTGGACCTCTATCTGTTCACAACTACCAAAGCGGAGCGACCTACCTGAACTTGGGCTACCTCTCTGGCGGGCAGATGGGCATTCGCGCTTTTGCACAAAGCCCAGCCTCGGCGGCTCCGTTGGATATCAACAGTCAAGCCGCATGGGCAATGCCCCCACTGCAAGGCGTGACCTCACTCGACCAATTTGCCGCCATCATCCTCATCGTGGATGACGCCGACGCCGCCCGCACTTGGGTGGAACAGACCGAAGGCGCGCGTGGTGCAATTCCTATCATCGTAGTCTCCAGCGCCCAATCTGCACCGATGATCCAGCCGTATTTCAACTCGGGTCAGGTGGCGGGTATCGTTTCTGGTTTGTACGGCGGCGCGATCTTTGAAACTCAATACAATAACGGTCGCCCTGGCGCGGCACGAAGCTACTGGGATGCCTACAGCATGGGCATGTTGTTTGCTCTGGTGCTGGCGTTTGGCGGCGCGATCGTCAATGTAGGTCTTAATCTGCGGGAACGCAGCGCGATGAGAGAGGGAAAATAATATGTCCTTCATTTCACTCGATCTCATCACTGGCGCATTGAGCTTTTTATTCACGCTCATGGTTTTGAGTTATTTGATCGGCGATAATCCGCTTTTCAAAGTGGCGGTTTATCTCTTTGTGGGCGTGGCTTCTGGCTATGCTGCTGCTGTTGTCTTCTGGCAGGTGCTTTATCCGAAATTGTTAGTACCCACCGGTCAAGCCTTGTTCTCTGGAGCATATACTCAAGGACTTTTGCTGGTTGTGCCGTGGCTTGGGTTTGCTTTCATTATCATGAAAGTCTCGCCGCGTTTTGCCGGAATCGCTCGCATCACCATGGCGTTCCTTGTTGGGGCAGGGGCGGCTGTCACCCTCGCTGGTGCGTTGACCGGCACACTCATTCCGCAAGTCAATGCCACCATCAACATCTTTCAAGGCGCTCTCAGCAAACCAGCAGGCGAAATGATCGAAACCAGTTTCAGCGGCGGAGTCATTCTCTTGGGCTTGGTCACCTCGCTGGCGTACTTCCACTTTGGAGCCAGTCAAAAGCCAGATGGCTCGACCAAACGATTTGCCCTCATTGATATCCTCGCCATGTTGGGGCGCATTTTCATCGGTATCACTTTAGGCGCGATCTTCGCAGGTGTTTATGCCGCCGCATTGACCGCCTTTATTGAACGTATTTCCTCACTCGTCATCTTTATCAAAACTTTACTTGGGATCCCCTAGGTATTATGCCCACTTCACTGGTCACCAGTAACTCCCTGCTTGCCATCGATGTCGGCGCGGCGAACACCCGCGCAGTTCTGTTCGACGTGATCGAAGGCGAATACCGTTTTGTTGCTTCCGGCGTTGCACCCAGCACAGCCGAAGCGCCTTACAAAGATGTTTCAGAAGGCGCGCGCAATGCCATTGAAGCCCTGCAAAAGATTCTGCAAAAGACATTGCTTGAACCCGCTGCACGCAGTCTCATCATGCCTAGCCAACCAGACGGCTCCGGCGTGGACTCGCTTGTGTTGACCATCTCAGCTGGTCCTGCGGTGCGAACGCTGGTTGTTGGCTTGCTCAAAGACGTCTCTCTCGAAAGCGCTCGCCGGCTGACCGAATCCACTTACGCACGCATCCTCGATACGCTCAGCCTCGGCGACCAGCGCAAGCCCGACCAACAGATCGACAGCATCCTGCGCATCCGCCCGGATATGGTCGTCATCGCTGGCGGCACTGATGGAGGCGCTTCACGCTCCGTCCAGAAATTGCTCGAACCCATTGGGCTTGCCAGCTATCTGATGCCCGATGAAAAACGCCCGGCAGTTCTATATGCTGGCAACGAAAAACTAGTGGAAGAAGTCAAGTCGCTGGTGGGTTCGCTTGCAACAACCCTGCATTTCAGTTCGAACATTCGTCCTTCGCTCGAAGTCGAAGATATCGACCCCGCCGAACTTGAACTGGCGCAAATGTTCGTGACCATTCGCAAGAAACAACTCAAAGGGTTAGATGTGCTCGACCTGTGGGCGGGCGGTCATACACTTCCCACTGCTTATGCCACCGGGCGCATGGTGCGCTTCCTCTCGAACGTGTATGGTTCGAATAAAGGTCTGCTCAGTGTGGACTTGGGTGCATCATCCGCGGTCATTGCGGCGGGCTTCTCGAAAAAATCTGTATTGAAGACCTACCCTCAATTTGGGCTTGGCGAAAACCTTGTCGGTCTGCTGAACTACACAACGGTTGAAGATATTTTGCGCTGGTCCACACTGGATATTCCGCCCAGCGTCATTGTTGATTACCTGCATCAAAAATCCCTTTACCCTGGCACGATCCCCGCAACAAAAGAAGACTTGGTTATCGTTCAGTCGGTGGCAAAGCAGGCGTTATATCTCGCCATGCAAGCCGCGCGAAAAGATTTTCCGAAGGATGCCGCCTCCATCAAGCCGACTCTCACTCCGCTCTTTGACCCCATCATTGCCGGAGGCGCCGCTCTGAGCGACGCTTCACGCCCCGGTCAGAGCCTGCTCCTGCTATTAGACTCGGTGCAACCCGTAGGCATTTCCACCGTCATCCTCGACCAGAATAACCTGATGCCCATGTTGGGCGCAGCCGCATCACAGAACAACATCCTGCCGGTGCAGGTGCTTGAGTCGGGCGCATTCCTGAGTGTGGGTACGGTCATCTCGCCGGTGGTCACCACAAAGTATGGCGCATCGATCTTGAAGGCGAAGGTCACCTACGAAAATGGAACCGAAGCAAATGTCAATTTGAAGTATGGTTTCCTTGAGGTGCTTCCGCTTGCGAGTGGTGAAGCGGCACAGATCACCATTCAAGTCTCCCGCGGCGTGGACATTGGTTTTGGTCCCGGTCGCAGTACGAGGAACTTGCCGATCACTGGCGGTGCATTAGGCATCGTCTTCGACGGACGCGGACGTCCGCTTGACCTGCCTTCAGACCCGGTCCGCAGGCGTGAACTCATCAAAAAATGGAACTGGACGTTGGGAGGCGGATAGACCATGCTTGCACCTGTACATCACGTAATTGGTCTTACAACCATCGTCCGCGAACGGCTTTTACCGATCTCGGGTGAGGTCATTGCCCGCGCACAGCAAAAAGTGACCGCTGGCGAAGTCGTTGCGCAAACCCATTGGTCACGCGAACACGCACTTTTGGATGTGGCTCGTATCTTGGGAGTCTCTCCGGCGGCTGCCGACAAACTGATCAAATGCAAAGTGGACGATCAAGTCACTGCCTCGGCAGAGATTGCCGTTGGACGCGGCATGTTCCCGAAGTCCGTTCGTGCGCCGAAAGATGGGCGCGTGGTCGCCGTCGGCGGGGGACAAGTTTTGTTGGAAGTCGGCGAAGCCAAATTGGAATTGCGAGCTGGTATTCCAGGAACAGTTATTCAGGTCATTCCGAATCGAGGCGTGGTCATCCAAACCTCTGGCGGCTTGGTGCAGGGCGTTTGGGGCAATGGACGAGTCGATGCCGGGTTGCTGGTCAACTTGATGGAAGGTCCTGATACGGTCCTGGTCCCCGGGCGCATTGATGTGAGCTTGCGTGGGTCCATCATTCTTGGCGGCATGATCCGAACTGCAGAGACGTTGCAGGCACTTGCCGAATTGCCTGCTCGCGGGTTGATCGCATCGAGCATTCAACCTTCATTGTTATCCAAGGCGCGCGAGATGCGCTTCCCCGTGATCGTCACGGATGGCATTGGCACAATGCCCATGAACACTGCCGCATATAAATTGCTCAGTACCAGTGCCAAACGCGAAGTTGCTTTGAACGCTGAAGTTTTTGACCGTTACACAGGCGCACGCCCTGAAGTGTTCATTCCATTACCTACATCTTCCGAACCGCCCATGCCAAATGAAGTTGAAGTTTTTGCACCGGGTCTTCAAGTACGAATGCGCCGTCCGCCTGCGATAGGAATGATCGGTACGATCGTATCCATCAAACCGGGTCTAACCGTTCTGCCCAGCGGGTTGCGCGCCCAAGCTGCTGAAGTAAAATTGGAAAATAACGAAACGGTGATCGTTCCGCTTGTTAACATGGAAGTTGTGGGATAATTACCCAGATCGATTGCCCAACCAATAATCAGGAGAGTGCTCCATGTCGTATGAAGAACCCAACTTTGATGAAAATATTCCCGATGACGGTCAACTGCCGGAAGAGTCGAACAACAATCGCACTTTCCTGATCGCCGCCGGTATCCTCGGAGGGATCATTCTGATCTCCATCGCCTGTCTTGTTGGCGTTTATCTTTTCACCCAAAATTCCAACCAGCAGGTTGCTTCACAGAACGAGGCTATCACTCAAACCGCACAGGCATCCAGTAACTTCATCAATGATGCCCTGACAGCGACTGCCAATGCGATGTTGTTGCCCACTGCCACAGAACCGCCCACTGCTACCGCTGTTGTGAATGTCGCCACCGCTACGGCAACCACCAACCCAAACACAACCAGTGTTGCAAATGCAGGTACGCCTGCCGCTGCCACCGCAACTGTTGGCGCTGCATTGACCCAAGCCGCCGTTGCTCAGTTGACCATTGTTCCCACCACCACCGCCTTGCCACAAACCGGTTTTGTGGAAGATGTAGGTGTGCCCGGTCTGGCTGTGATGGCGCTGGCATTCATCATCGTTATTTTGATGGCTCGCCGTTTGCGCGCTGTGCCAGCTCGATAACTGTTCAACTACTAAACAAAAAAAACAGACACCTGATTAGGTGTCTGTTTTTTTTGTTCGAACTTTACATCTCCACAACTGCCGCTTCCACCGACTGAATGGGCGGCAGGAAGTCTGCCAGCAAACCCCAGCTATCACCCGAGTCTCGTGAATAAAAAAC
>Ga0075012_10001289_pt1 | contig 25985 bp, 27 predicted proteins | sample All_14_2_FD_71474 | JGI IMG/M metagenome (GOLD analysis project Ga0075012, IMG submission 71474) | Freshwater microbial communities in response to fracking from Pennsylvania, USA - Allegheny Zone_MetaG_DW_15 | ecosystem: Environmental > Aquatic > Deep subsurface > Groundwater > Drilled...
TTTCAACTTCAATGGCACTGCGGGTGTATGGCGCAAGTCCGCTATTCTTGATGCTGGTGGTTGGCATGCCGATACACTTACAGAAGACATGGATCTTTCGTATCGAACGTTTATAAAAGGCTGGTCTGCTCGGTATGCAGGGGATGTAGAAGCGCCTGCAGAGTTGCCCGTCAGTTTTACGGCGTATCGCCGCCAACAATATCGCTGGGCGCGTGGAAGCTTGGAATGTGCCATCAAATACATCCCGGTGATCTGGCGTGGTGATTTTTCTTTTGCGCGAAAATTACAAGCTACATTTCACCTCACAGGATATTTGCTGCACATGCTTACGATCCTGCTCATGCTATGCTACCCGCTGTTGTTGGTGTTCGCAAAACAATATCCAACCTTATTAACTCCCATTGGTATTGGGTTGATGATGAACTTTTTAGCCATCGCGCCAGCTCTTTACTTCATTGTTGCTCAACATCTGCTCAAGCGCCGTTGGGTAACATCTTTGCCAACCATTCTTTTACTTTCTGTATTCGCTTCTGGCATGGTGCTGAACACCATGCGGGCGTTATTTCAAATTTTACAAAAGCATGCAGTTCCATTTGAACGCACTCCCAAGTTTGGTATCACCGAACGTTCACAATCTTGGCGCGGCAATCGGTATCTCATTCGTTTCGATGCCTTGGTTCTTCTTGAAGTTTTGCTTGGCTGTCTCAATCTTTGGTCTACATGGTTGGCTTGGTCTTCAGGTTATTATTTGATGATGATTTATGCCTTTTTATTCGCTTTGGGGTTATTCTTCTTCTCCGGCTTTACCTTGTTCCAATCCATTTCTGCCCGCTTCACTCCGGACCCGAAACCTGCTTCTGCCTAAAAGGCATTGACCTTGTCTTCAAATTTTTCCTCCTCTCTTGAACGTGCCATCCTCGAAACGCTGGCGTATTCCGATGTATTCGACTATCCGTTGACCTCGGATGAATTACATCGTTATCTAACTTACCCTGCCACAAAAGAAGAAGTCAGCAATTTTTTGAATACTTCTCTACTCGTTTCCTCAAACTCTAATTTTTATTTTCTCCCCAATCGCGATCTTCTCGTTGGTATTCGTCGTGAACGCGAATCCATATCTCTCCCTGCTTTTAATCGAGCCCTTTTTTATGGACGTATTCTTGGATCATTCCCCTTCGTTCGCATGGTAGCCATGACCGGTTCCCTCGCTGTCCTCAATCTCTCCAAAGATGCCGATATGGACTACATGCTCGTCGCTCAATCTGGTCGCCTATGGCTTGCCCGCGCCTTCGCTGTGACTTTTGGTCGCATCATGCGCATCTTTGGTGACCGAATTTGTGTCAACTTGTTAGTGACCGAATCTGCATTGGAGTGGCAGCCCCAAGATTTATACTCCGCCCGCGAAATGTGCCAAATGATTCCCATCACAGGCATGGATGTCTATCAGCGGTTGCGGACTGCGAATCCTTGGGTAGAAACGTATTTGCCAAATGCAACGTCTACGCCAGTGAACACGCCAAAAGTTCGGTCAAATAGATCGTGGTTGCGAAAGTTGTCTGAAATTCCTTTGCGCGGAAAATTTGGTGATGCTCTTGAAAAATGGGCGATGGATTTCCAGATCAAAAAGATTTCCACTACTTATGGCAACGGGCAGGAAGCGAAATTCTCTGTGGAACTTTGTCAGGGTAATTTTGATAATCACCATTTTTGGACCGATCGATCTTTTCAAGAACGCCTTGCCTTTTTAGAGGAGAACGTCACTCATGACTAAAGTGCTTTTTGGTCAATCTTATTATTTGCGCTTTGACCCCAAACTTTGGCGTGCCATGCAGCCGTATCCGCCATTGGGGACGTTGTACGCAGCGAGTTATATCCGTGAGCGTGGTTATGAAGTAGCGTTGTTTGATGCTATGTTGGCGGAGTCTGAGGAGGAATGGGCGAAGTCATTAGATGAGCATAAACCGCAATACGCTGTCATCTATGAAGATAATTTCAACTATCTCTCCAAGATGTGTCTCTCACGGATGCGTGAAGCGGCGTTTACGATGATCCAAATGGCAAAGCAGCGCGGATGCACGGTCATTTTGTGTGGGGCAGATGTCACCGATCATTATGCTAAATATCTGGAGCAGGGCGCCGATTACTGCATCCTTGGTGAAGGGGAAGAGACGCTTGCAGAATTGCTGGATCAGTTATCGGCGGGGAAAGATGCGGGAGATGTCATCGGTCATGCTTCACGCTTTACGTTGCATCCCTCACGTCGCCCCGACATCAAGAATGTTGATGCACTCCCGTTCCCAGCATGGGACTTGGTTGACATCCAAAAATATAAAAAGATCTGGTACGAAAAGCACGGCTATTTTTCGATGAATATGGTCACCACGCGTGGCTGCCCATATCATTGCAATTGGTGCGCAAAACCGATCTGGGGACAGCGTTATAACTCTCGTTCGCCTGAGAATGTGGCGGCGGAAATGAAATGGATCAAGGAAAATTTTGCACCTGATCATATTTGGTTTGCCGATGATATTTTTGGTTTGAAGCCCAATTGGGTGGAACGATTTGCCGATCTGCTGATCGAGAATAATGCTGTCATACCGTTCAAGTGCTTGAAGCGCGCAGACTTGGTGACAGAGAAAACAGCTACAGCCTTAGCAAAAGCGGGTTGTAAGATCGTATGGGTTGGTGCGGAATCAGGCTCGCAAAAGATTTTGGATGCAATGGATAAAGGCGATAAGGTCGAAGATATTTATCGCGCGGCAGAGTTATTGCATGCTAATGGGATTCAAATTGGTTTCTTTTTGCAGTTCGGATACCCGGGCGAAACATGGGATGATGTGCAGTTGACCTTGAAGATGGTGCGCGATTGTATGCCAGATGATATTGGTATTTCTGTTTCTTATCCATTGCCGGGGACAAAGTTCTATGAGCGCGTCAAACTTGAGCTTGGTGAAAAACAGAATTGGGTCGACTCGGATGACCTCGCCATGCTTTACCGTGGACCGTTCCCGCAGGAGTTCTATCGTATTTTGCATGGACGCGTTCACCATGAGTTTCGTCTGCGCAAGGCGTGGAAGAAGAAGGATATGCGCGGCATGATGCTTTCGCCGTATTACTTGCTTGGGTGGACTCGTGCAGAAATGCGGTTACGTTCATATAAGTAGCCATGTTAAAAAACATCACATGGACTGTTTCTGCCCGTTACTTTGCTCAGGGATTGTCAGTTCTAGCTAATGTTCTATTAGCACGCTACTTGGGGGCAGATGGGTTCGGTGAATATGCTCTTGCTTCTTCAGTGCTTTTGATCGGGAATGCTTTCTCAAATTTTGGCGTGGATATGATCTTGATTCGCAAGCTTTCGCTGGATAATGACCATTCGTTTTTGGTAGATGGTTTGTGGCTGCAGTTGTTTCTTTCGGTTATTTACATTTTCGGACTTTTGATCTTTGATTATTTTGTCTCTGTGCCCATTTCTTTGAAAATTTATATTTTGACATTACTGCCTCTTTCCTTTTATTCGATCTTTACGATTGCTGTCCGTGCCCGCCAGCAGATGCGGATATTTTCCGCTGCTCAAGTTTTGACGGCGGTGTTGCAGTTATTTGCTGTCTTTGGGCTTTGGCTTTTGCATGGTGATGTTATTACCTTTGCCATTCTATTTTTACTTGCTCAAATTTTGGTCGCTGCATGGGGATTTGTATTTCACGTTTTGCATTACACGCATTTCAATTTTTCCTTCCAACGCTTAATAGCTATGCTAAAAACTAGCTTTTATATGGCAGTGATTGGTACATTGCGTTTAGTGTATGAGAAATTACCCATCACATTGCTGCCCGCCTTGATAGGGCTGTCTTCCACGGGGTTGTACTCTGCCGCTTCCCGCGTGTTGGATGCTGGGAAACTGGGGCATTTTTCCGCGTTTACAGCCATGTACCCAGAGATGACAAGGAATGAAGATTTTGGGAAGCAAATGCGCGGATTACGTTCTTTACTAATGGCGGCTTTTTTGATCACAGGTCTTGTTTATCTACTTGCTGAACCAATCGTTCTTGTTTTGTTTGGTGAGGAATTTTTGCCTGCAGTACTTCCCCTAAGAATTTTAGCGTGGATGATCGTGCCTTATGTAGTCGTCACATACATTTCATTGGGTTTGGTGGCTGTGGGTATAGAAAAGCCAGTTTTGCTTTCTCTTCTTGCTGCTTTGGGTTCACTTTTGATTTTATTTATCTTTCTTACTTCTAGATTTGGTTTGATAGGATCTGCAGTTGCCGTACTCTTCGCTGAGATAATACATGCCCTATTCTTATGGCTCCAATGGAGAAAACATGTCCTTTCCAAACTTCCCTGAGAAATATCACGGACTTCCGGTGATGCGACCGGAGGATACCATTGCCATGCGTAGACGTTTCGGCAAATTCCCGAAAGTGGATGCACCTCAGGGATTGATTCTCTGCCTCAAAAATGGTCTCCCGAACCAATTACGTTGGAAGATGCCCATTCAAAAAGTTGGCAAAATAATGGGTGACTTTTACTTGGTCAAATCCACGCGTGGACGGGTGGGTGTATTGTCTAATTTTGGGATCGGCGCGCCGGTGGTGGCTTCGTTGACCGAAGAAATGATCGCTTGGGGAGTGAAACGGTTCGTGATCCTTTCGTGGGGCGGGGCGTTGCAGACGTCTCTGAATACAGCTAATATTGTATTGACCGATAAAGCAATCCGCGATGAAGGGGTTTCTCAGCATTATTTACCGCCTGAAAAGCTTGTGCATTCTAGCGGTACTCTGACGGAAAAAATAAGGAAGTATTTACCAGAAGGCGTTGTGACAGGTACAACATGGACGACGGATGCGCCTTATCGTGAGACACATGAAGAGATACTTCAATATCAAGCCGAAGGGGTGCAGGTAGTGGAAATGGAGATTGCCAGTCTATTCGCGGTGGCGCAGGTGCGGGGAGTGGAAGCGGCGGCAGTGGTGGTAGTGGCAGATAAGCTGGCAAACTTGAAGTGGGAAATGCCTGAGAATATGAGTGCGATTAATCATTCGTTTGAAATTGCATATCGTGCTGCGATTGCGGCGTTGAATGAGGATGCATGAAATTCGTTTGTCCGCGCTGTAAGGGTGAGTTGACGTTCGAAGCGCCAGACCAGCTTCGATGTGAGAATGAAGCGTTGACTTTCCATCAAGTGGATGGTGTTTGGCGTTTCTTGCTTCCAGAACGAGAGTCGCATTTTTCCCGTTTTATTGATGAGTATGAAAAGGTCCGTCATTTTGAAGGGAGGTTTTCAGCGGATGCGGCTTATTATCGAGCGCTGCCTTTCCAAGACTTGAGCGGACGTTTTGTGTCAGATTGGAAAATCCGCGCGGCGAGTTTTGTCGCGTTGGCTAAGATACTTGGAGCCAGATCATCAATTCTAGATCTGGGCGCGGGCAATGGCTGGCTTTCAAACCGATTAGCAGAATTTGGGCATGATATTTTTGCTGTGGATTTGCTAACGAACCTTGAAGATGGTTTAGGGGCGTGGCGAAACTATCAAACCAGGTTCACGCCTGTGCAGGCGGAATTTTCTTTTTTGCCTTTTCCTCTCGCTTTTGCAGATGCCTTGATCTTCAATGCGTCGATTCATTATGCCGAGAGCTATGAGCAAGTGCTCACGGAAGGATTGCGAGTGCTCAAGCCAGAGGGGATGTTGGTAATTATGGACTCGCCGGTTTATCATGATGAAGGCTCTGGGAATGCAATGGTGCAGGAACGTAAGGCGCGATTCCTTGCTCGTTATGGGTTTGCTTCAGATGCTGTTCGGAGCGAAAGCTTCCTGACATACGAACGCATGAAGACGCTTGGGAAAGCCTTGGGTTTGAAGTGGCAGCATGTAGTTCCTAATTATGGGTGGAAATGGCAGATTCGCCCGCTGGTGGCAAAGTTGCAAGGGAAGCGGGAGCCGGCTCAGTTCGGCTTGTGGCTGGGCAGGCGCTGAAACCTGCTTGATTTTTCTGCGTATATGAAGAAGTCTTTCAAATTCCCTTGAAACGTTATACACTATTTTCAAGAGTACATCACAGGAGAATTGTTTATGAATAAATCTGGTCGTTCCCAACTTGCACTCGGCATCATATTGATCCTGATCGGCGGCTGGTTCCTGCTCAACCAAACCATGCCAGAATTCAGGAATTTCTTTGAGCCCTATACTGAGTGGCCCGTCAACATGTTGTTAATTGGCGCAGGCATTTTGGTCATTGGTCTTGCCACAAGTTCGCCCGGGTTGGCTGTCCCTGCTGCGATCGTGGCGGGTATCGGTGGAATTTTTTATTATCAGGAAACTACCGGGAATTACGACTCGTGGTCTTACATGTGGGCGCTTATCCCGGGCTTCATCGGCATTGGCACCATCTTGCAAGGGGTGCTTGGTGAGAACACAGCGCATAATCTCAAGCGTGGCTTGAACCTGATGGTGGTCAGCGCTGTGTTGTTCCTTGTCTTTGCCGCCTTCCTTGGCGGATGGAACATCCTTGGTGAGTTTGGTCCTGCCGTGCTGTTGATTCTGTTAGGGTTGTGGGTTTTGGGCAGCGGGTTATATCGTTCATACCGTAAGAAGGAAGAGTAATATGAATCGCAGTTCATTATTTTGGGGTGGTGTTTTGATCCTCGTCGGCGGGCTGATGCTTGCCGGTGAAATGGGCATTCGGCTTCCGAATGGAAGTTCTCTATTGAGTTTGTTCTGGCCGCTTCTGCTCATCGGCTTTGGCATTTGGGTTTTGCTGAGCGTCTTCATGCGCGGAAAGGTTGAAACAGAGTCTGCCAGCATCAATTTGCAGAATGCGCGTGAAGCCAGTGTACGCATCAATCACGGTGCAGGTGAGCTTCGCTTGCATAGCGGCGCTTCTGCCAGTGAGTTGCTGCATGGCACATTCGCTGGCGGTTTGGATCACAAATCCAGCCTAAGTGGCGAGAAACTCGAAGTGAAAATGCACCCCTCAGAAAACCGTATCATGTTCCCGCCATTTGGTTGGAAGGAACAATTGGATTGGGATGTCGCGTTCAATCCTTCCATTCCGCTTTCTTTGGATATGAACTTTGGCGCGAACAAAGCCGAAGTCAATTTGCAGGATTTGACTGTCACGGATGTCCGATTGAAATCTGGGGCAAGCGACACAGTCATTACCGTGCCAGCCCACGGTCGCCTCACTCTAGACTGTGAGATTGGTGCCGCTTCCCTGACCATTATCGTCCCCGACGGCGTTGCCATCCGCGCACGAGCATCCATGGGTGCGGGTGATTTCAAGGTAGACCGCACTCGCTTCCCAAATGACGAATCGCCCGATTTCGCGTCCGCTCAAAACGCAGTGGATATTAACGTCAAAGGTGGAGCTGCATCCGTAAGGATTAAATAAAGGAGATGTCATCATGAAACGATTTGATCCACGTATTGTTTTAGGTGTATTGCTCATCTTGGGCGGCGGACTCGCCCTTGCCCAAGCGATGGGCTTTTTGGAAAGTGCCTCAAAATTTTTCTGGGGCGGTGTTTTTCTTTTGGGCGGATTTGCATTCCTGTCCTTGTTACTGGGTGATAACTGGTGGGCAGCCTTTCCAGGGTTCACACTCGCTGCATTGGGCGTGTTGATCTTATTGCCTGAATCTCTGGAGGAAATAGGCGGCGCAGTCTTTTTGGGTGGTATTGCCCTCTCGTTCTGGTATGTATACCTCACAGACAAAACAGGACGCTGGTGGGCGATCATCCCCGGTGGTGTGCTGACAGCTCTTTCTCTGCTGATTCTCACCTCATCCTATTTCGAAGAATATTCAGGTGCCATTGTCCTTGGTGGATTTGGGTTGACCTTCTTCGTCGTTTACCTTACCAATCCCTCCGAACGTTGGTGGGCACTCATCCCCGGCGGCGTTTTAGCAACATTGGCTGGCATGACGATCGCCGCAGATCGTTTTGGCGAATTCCAAACGGCAGGCTTTTTCTTCCTCGGTCTTGCATTGACCTTCCTGCTTGTTGCCCTGCTTGCACGAATGAAGTGGGCATACTGGCCCGCGTTAGTGCTTGGCATTATGGGTTTGCTCGGACTTGGCTCGTTACTTCAATTTGCAAACTATGTTTGGGCAGTGGCATTGATCGGCGTTGGTGGTTTTCTCATCGTGCGATACTTCACCCGCAATGCCTAAGTACAGACAAGAATCAAAAGCCCTCGCGTTAGCGAGGGCTTTATTGTTTTATTTGCCTTCCATTACATGAATTTCTGGAAAGAACTGATGTACGGTCCCTTCCACCCAACCGTGCAAGGTGCTTGGCAATAGCGGACAATTCAAACAAGCACCACCTAAACGCACTTTCAGATCATTCCCTTCCAGGGAAACAAATTCAACCGTCCCACCGTGGAATTGTTCAATGTACGCGCTCAGGTTTTCCAGCAACCGACGGATCTGATTTTCGCGGGTAAGAGGTTCAGAGACAACCATGACTAATTCCTTTCTGTTCTAATAAGCGGCTTGATCTGATCGTGAGCGTTCTTCCAACGCGGAGAAACATTAAGAGCCAGACGATCTATAATGATTTTTCCGGTTTCAGGATTTTTAGCCATCAAGTTTTGCAAAAATTCACGTCGAATACGAATCGATTCTAAATCCGTTTCGCTTGCCACGCTGGATGAATATTTATTCCCGCCGACCACAGCAGTCCAACCGAAAACATCCCCGTCTTTTAAGCGGGAAATCACAATGCGGGGTCCATCGTAAGGTTTATAACTAATGATCGCCTTACCTTTTAGGATCAAGTAAAGGTATTTTGCGGGGTCGCCCTGTTCGAAGATCACCGTTCCAGGAGAACAGAAATAGTTCTCAAACACCGACATAAGCATGGAGCTCTGCTCAGGTTTGAGATTTTCGAACAAAGGGATACCTGGTAAATTATCTAACATTTGAAGTCATATTAATCACTGTATAGACAGCATGCCAGTATCATCCATCCTAAATGGGATGACATTCATCCTGTTTTCAATCTGCTCTTTTTCGCTTGCGGTATACTTCGTAAAAAATAGTAATTTTTTTAGGACATTCGTCACTTCAATTTAAGAATGAAAAAAGAAAAAGAACTTTCTTCCTTCGAAAAGATTCTATTAGGTTTGGAACCACCAAAAACATTGGATGTAATCGCTCCGCTTCGAAAGGGAGTTCTTTGCCCTCAATGTGGTGAAGGTCATCTTGATTACAATGGATTGCTGCAGTTGGAATGCCCTTCCTGCGGCTTTGTAAATGGCGAAGGTGGCGGATGCACCTGATGACGAAAACAATCTCCCGTGCGGAGATCACTAATATTTAGAATATGGAACAAGAACAAGAAAACACAACCACCCCTCCCGGGCGCCTCATGGCGATGATAATGATCGGATTTGGATTCCTCGCAATTGGGATCGCATTTTTGATGCTGATGAATCAATCCACCGCTTTCGCCTCTACACAGGACTTTTCAACTGTTCCTGTTCAAGTAGATTACCCTGCACCCGAACTGACTCTCACTACTTTGGGCGGCGATCCCGTATCTCTTTCTGACTATCGTGGTCAGGTTGTGCTCGTGAATTTATGGGCAACCTGGTGCCCGCCCTGCCGTGAAGAAATGCCAACCCTCCAAGCCTTTTATGAAAAATATAAATCGGATGGTTTTGTGCTGATCGCTATTGACCAGGGCGAAACCCTGCCGCAAGTGCTTCCCTTCGTGAAAGAATTCAAGTTGACCTTCCCCGTGTGGCTCGATACAGGCAGCGAGGCAGGGCGTGTTTTTGAGACTATGAATTTGCCGAGTTCCTATGTGATCGACAGAACAGGGCGTGTGCGCCTGATGTGGATCGGTGGAATTTCAAAAAAGAACCTAGAAAAATATGTACCTGATGTGATAAAGGAGTAGAAAACAGAATGGATGTAATGTTGAATTGGCGGGGTCGAATGACATTTGAAGGGGTGGGACCTTCAGGGTTTACACAACGATTAGACTCAGATGCATCTGCAGGCGGGGATGATTCCGGTGCGCGTCCCATGGAAATGATCGCGATCGGACTGGCTGGTTGCACCGCCATGGATGTGATCTCGATCCTTTCGAAGAAACAGCAAAAGGTGGCAGATTTTCAGGTCAAGTTTCATGGCGACCGAGCGAATGAACACCCCAAAGTCTTCACAGACTCAGTGATCGAATATCACGTTTATGGAACGAATGTTGATGAAGCTGCGTTAGTCCGTGCCATTGAGCTCTCCGCGGAGAAATATTGCCCAGCACAGGCAATGCTTTCAAAAGCTTTCCCTATTCGATTAACCTATAAGATATTTGATGCTGAAACAAAATCTCTTTTGAAAGAAGGCGAGTACAAGCTGAAACAACAGGTCGCATAGCGACCTGTTGTTTTTTACGGATAATTTGCACTGATCGATGTATAGGCATCGCCACATTCACAAGCAACGACAGTTAAGCCGCCCTTGGTGAGTGTGCCTTCGTAAACTTTCAAGCCATTATGTGGAACCCATCCACTTAAGACAAATGGAAGGGGGCTGTCTGCAAGGATCCACTCGCCGTTGTACTTTCGTGCAACATGGACGTGGGTACCGGTGGAACGTCCGCCTTCGCAGGAAGGGTAACCGATCATGTCACCAACTTTGAGGTCCGAACCGAGAGGCGCACGTTTCTCAGTGGCGAGGTGCAAATAGTAGATAACCCAGCCGGTGCGTTCGTCTCCATCTCGATCCAGGTCGAGTGCCACACCGTCCTGCCCAGAACGCACGACCAACCCGTCTGCTATGGCGGTGGCGAAATTTTCGGGTTTAGCAGGCACACAGCCCGATTGTTCGGCAGGAGGCGCGAAGTCTAATGCCGAAAGAGGAGCGCCAGTACCCCAACCTGTGTGAGGTCCGCCGGTGTAGTTCCAGGTTTGGTCGAGGGGGAATGGCAGGGTAAGTTCTGGCTGTTGTAAACTGCCGGGGATGAGGTCGAATGTTTCTTTCCACGGATCGCCAAAGAATGTGATGTACGTTTTATACAACCCATCTGGGCTGATGGCGTGAGTGTATTTATCTCCAATGAACATGCGTGAGTAATAGTATTGAAGCGCAACGGAACCAGCATTTTGCCACGGGTCTGGGCGGATGAGGATGGACTCGTCATCTTCAAATTCAAGCAGGGAACCATTGCGCCAGCCGTAATAGCCATTGTTGAGCGTGTTCGCTGCCAAAACAAGCTGTAAATACGGTGAATCCCAAAATGGGCGTCTAAGCCCAAGCAGGTTTTTCTTTACAGGCGGCTCAGGTTGTGTGAGCGCACCGCCTTGATATTCAAGGATCGCCAATAATAATTTCGGACTGATGCTGTAGTTGGTGGCGGTATAGTCTACAAGTGCTGCACCGGTTTTCCATTCGCCGCCTACATAGGCACGATAGCTTGAAAGCCAGCCGGTTTGAGTTGCAAGAAATGCAGCCGTGTTGAAACCCACATTCGTCGGGCTATTGACGAAAGCATGATCAGGGATGATCTGAAAGCTGCTGCCCCAAAGTGCGCGGTAATAGATAGGTATCTTCATCGGCATACCTTGAGGCATGGTCGTTGCATCGCGCGGAATGAATGTATTTGCCGCAAGTATTTCATCTACGCTGGTGTTGAAACGCAACGCAAGCGCTGGGAGAGTATCACCTGTTTGCGCAATGTAATCGACCAATTCGCCGGGGGCATAGGAACGGCGAGTGGGTAGAGGTGTCACTGCGGGGGCAGGCTGTACTACTCCATCATTGTTCGATGGCGTGCTTGCAAGGGTCTGATCATTTTGCAGAGAAGTACAGGATGTGAGGAGGATGACTGACACAAGCGTGAAAGTCATGAATTTGTTCGTTAGTTTAATTGTCTTGTTCATCTTCTTCGCGGACAATATTTGACCATGACTGACTGAGCAGGTCAGCTGTGATGACTCGGTCTCCATTAACGAGTTGACCTTTGTATGGCTCAGTTCCAGCAACCACACGCCAACCGCTCAACACGAAGGGAATGGGACCATCCGCAGTGACCCATTCGCCGTTGAATTTTCGCGCAAAGTGCAAATGCGTTCCTGTGGAAACGCCGCCTTCGCAGGATGCATGACCGATACGGTCATTGGTTTCAAGATAGGTTCCGGCAGGAATGCGATTTTTAGTGGCGAGGTGAAGGTATAAAAGATTCCAACCGGTTTGTTCATAGCCATCACCATCGAGGTCTACCATTACGACACCGTTTCCAGAACGCACAACCAAGCCAGGTGCGGCGGCAACTACCCAGGCATCATTTGGTACACATCCGGTTTTTGACGCAGCAGGGGCAAAATCTATAGCGGAGAAAATACTATGAGACTGCCCATAAACGTTCGGATTGATCTGTCCCCAGCCATTGTGGGGACCTCCAGTAAAACTCCATTTAGCGCCAGGCTCAAATGGCAGAACGAGTGGGGGTTGATTTAACCCTGGCGGGAAGATAGGACCAATCAAATCGGCTCTTGCCCAGGCATCGCCAAACATTTCTTCATAAAGAGCAGGGAAGCCCGAATCAGGATTGATGATCTGTGACCATTGGGATTCGCTGTGAAGCCTAGAAAACAGATATTGGATGGCAACAGTCCCTGCATTCAAGCGCGGGTCGAGGCGAAGTTTGGTGCCGTCGGGAAAGTCCAGATGGGTCAACGTCCCTGCGCGCCAGCCATAATAGGCAATGGACATGTTATTGATCGCCCAGGTCATTTGCACGCTCATGCCTTTGTAGCGGTAATCGTTGAACCCCATTGGGAATTCGGTGTGCAAAATGTCGATGGGTTGTCCACGGACCCAGCGGGCTTCATATTCGAGCAAGGCTAGTAACAGACGCGGGTTGACCGAGTTTTCGATGGCAAGACGGTCAATGGCATCGTAGCCTTCAACCCAGCCAACGGACCCTAGATAATCTCTGAAAGAGCTAAGGTAGCCGCCTTGTTCTTTGACGAAGGCTTTGGTGTCAAAATCAATGGCAGTGGCAGAGAAGACAAACTCAGCATCGGGCATGAGTTGAATGTTGGGTGTGGTCGCTTCGTTGATGCGATTGGGAATAACCAACAGTGTACCGGGGTCTATGAGCGTGGTCTTGGTTAAGTCAGCATCGGAGATGATTTCGGATTCTTTGACATTGAACCTTGCCGCAACGGCTGAGAGCATGTCTCCGCTTTGGGCGTAGTAAAGGAATGGAGCGGCGTCGTTCAATGGTGCAACTGTGACCGATGGCGTTTGTTCTGTCGCTTCTTCTGTTGTTTGCGGCGCAGGAGTTAACGCATTCTCAGTTTCGATAAACGGCGGTGTGGTTGAGGTGGGGAAAATGATCGGGTCGTTTTGAGCAGCAAACGGGTCCGTAAGAGGCGCTGTTTGGGATGAGTAGGGAGTTGGAGTGGAAGCAACTCCCCAAATAGAGGGTGATGTCCCACAGGCGGAAATGATCATCGAGATTGCGATGAGAATGACTAGAGTGCGCTGCATGTTGATTGATTATAACCAGTTACGTTAATAGGAAGTGAGTTAGCGTGAGATCAAGTTTTCTGGCTGGGCGGCGTCGAGTGCTTCAATGGTGACCCCATTACGTGAGAGGAAACCATCGTATTCGATGCCTGAACCGCTGGAAACCCATCCGTCGAGATTCCAAGGCAACGGACCATCCGCAGAGATCCACTCGCCATTGTATTTGCGCGCTACATGGACATGCGTTGCATTCGAAACGCCGCCTTCGCAGGATGGATGCCCAATACGTTCATTGCGGAAAAGATATTCACCGGGTGTGACACGCCCGGCAGCCGCAACATGCATATAAACAATGACCCAGCCAGTCTGTTCGTAGCCATCATTATCGAGGTCTTGGATCACAGACCCAGTGCCTGTGCGTGTGACGAGTCCATCTGCCATGGCTGTGACCCATAAGTTGCTGGCATTGCATCCGCCAGTGTTATCTGATGGGGCAAAGTCGAGCGCGCCCCAGGCAGAACCTGCGTCCCATGCGCCATGTGGACCACCCGTGAAGTACCAGCTTTCGCCTGCTGCAAAAGGAAGTGACATTTGCGGCTGTGTCAGCGTGGCTGGCACCAAGGGTTCAATGGCGTAACTGAATGGATTATCGAACAGCACAAAATAAGTAACCACTACACCTGTTTCACTCGTTGCATATTGCCAGGCGTCATAGCCGTAAAGTTCTGAAAAGAAATATTGAACGCCGGCAGTACCCGCATTGATGGTCGGGTCGATGGGAATAACTTGACCATCTGTCAACACCCAGGTGGAAAGTCCATTGGCTTTCCATAGATAGTATCCGCGGTTGAGCGTGTTCGCTGCCCAAACGGTCTGACGATATAAGCCGGAGCGCGATTCGTCGAAGTATCCCATTGGGTAATCTACATTGCTTGGAAATGGATTTGTGACCCAACCGCTTTGATATTCAAGCAAGGCAAGCAGTATGCGCGGATTAACGGAGTAGTTGTATGAAACGGCTTCGATAATGTCTGCACCGTTTAGAAGAATGCCTTTATAGTCTTCCGTGTAGCTGTTTAGGTATCCATTCTGGCTGGCAATGAAATTCCGCAAATTAAATTTTGCGGTAGCGGGGCTGTTGACCAGTTCTGAGTCGGGGATGATTTTCAGTGATTGTCCGCTCGAAACACTGAGTTGCGCGGCTGGGATGGTTAAGGTCATGCCAACTTCTAGGGCGTTGGCGTCTACGATGCTGTTCGCATCCATAAGCGTTTGCAAGCTGACGTTATAACGCTGGGCGATATCTCCCAATGTGTCGCCGGGTTGCACAACATACTGGTCTGAGTCCTGCCGAGGTGTAGGCAAGATGCGAGCCGTATCAGGCGTGGGCGAGCCGGAGAGAATCTGACTCTGAGCACCGATCAGAGAAGAGATGTTCAATGGCACACGAGTCGGTGTAGGCGGACGCGTAGCCGTTGGCAGCGGAGTTAACGTTTCAGCGACCGTAGGAGTTGTAATAGATACATTGCTGTCTGGGGGTAACGTCGCTCCATTCGACGATACGAATGGGTCATAAGTCGGGAAAACCACGGGTTGTTCCGTGGCTGGGGCGCAAGACGTGATCAGGATAGCCAATAAAAATATCGAAACGATTTTATTCAAAGACATGAAAATGATTTTACCAAAGGATAAATTAAAAAAGAGACGCAGGGTTCTGCGCCTCTTTTCAAGTTTGTTGAGAGGATTACGACTGAAAACCAGACCCCATGATGTAATTCTCAAGCCCGCGGATCTCGCTTTCTTTGTTCTGCAGGGCGGCGAGCATCACATCGCGCATCGAAACCAAGCCTACGAATTGGTCGCCTTCCACTACCGGGAGGTGACGGATCTTGTATTGATTCATCAATCCCATGCATTGTTCAACGGTGGTATCCATTGTCACATTGACCATCTTGGGTGTCATCACATCTTTGATCTTTGTATCCTTCGCGACACGTCCGAGAACTTCGCCTTTGTAGAGATAATCGCGTTCGGTGTAAATACCAACGATCTTTCCTTTTTCAGTAACTAACATAGCTCCAATGTGGGCTTCTGCCATCACTTTGAGGGCATCTAAAACTGTTTGAGAGGCTTCGACGGAATAATTCGTCGCAAATTCTTTGGCTTCCAGAAGTTTTCGGACAGTGGTCATGATTTTCGTCTCCTTGTGGTCTTTTTTATCATAGGCATTTCAAAACGACACACGGAAAACTTCCTCATCTCGTGTGACGTTCATCCCTTTTTTGTACTAACAAATTCGCGGCAGCATTTCGCCAGCCAGCATGTCCACGACTCGGGTACTTCCCAAAGCGGTCTTGAGCAATACTCTGGATGTAGGCTCCGCGACGACTTCCCCGATGACCACCGCACCTTCGCCATACTTCGTGGACTTCATCACCGCCAAAACCTTTTCCGCCTCTTCCTTCGGGACAATTGCTACTAGCTTCCCTTCATTCGCCACGTAAAGCGGATCGAACCCAAGCATCTCACAAGCGGCATTGACTTCCGGGTGGACAGGGATGGTTTCTTCCTTCAAGAGAATCCCTGCATTGGACTGTGCCGCAATCTCATTAAGGGTCGTCGCCAACCCGCCGCGAGTCGGGTCACGTAATACATGGATATTCGGACATGCATCCAGCATTGCGTCAATCAAATGATTCAACGGCGCGACGTCGCTCTGCAAACTGGACTGGAATCCAAGTTCTCCGCGCGCGCCAAGAACGGCTATGCCGTGGTCGCCAATAGTTCCTGAAAGGATGACCATATCGCCCGGCTTCGCATTCGCCCCGCTGACGTTCACATCCTCGCGCACCACGCCAACTCCTGCGGTGGTGATGTACATTCCGTCCGCTTTTCCTTTTTGCACCACCTTCGTATCGCCTGCCACGATCTGTACGCCTGCTTCTTCTGCCGCCAATCTCATAGACTCGACCACGCGCTTGAGCGTATCCATAGGCAAGCCTTCTTCAAGAATGAAACCTGCAGTGAGATACAACGGCTTGGCACCAAGCATTGCCACGTCATTCACAGTGCCGCACACGGCTAACTTGCCAATATCGCCACCGGGGAAAAAAAGAGGCGAGACGACGTGCGCATCCGTGCTGATGGATAGTTTCTGTCGCAGCCCCGGTTCCACCAATGCCGCATCATCGCCTGCATTCAACGCTGTATTCTGAAACGCAGACACGAATGCCTTCTGGATCAGTTGATGACTCATCCGTCCGCCCGCGCCGTGACCCATCACGATCTGCTCGTTGTGGGTGAGCGGCGGAGCACATACCGCGCCTTCGATGTTTACTGTTTCGTTATTCATAAGACCTCTTTAGAAAGGTAATAGTGAATAGGTAATAGTGGGTCGGTTTACTATTCACTATTACCTATTCACGTATCACTTCACTTGTCACTCTTCCATACCGATAATACGCCGCACACGCCCCCTCAGACGAAACCATCGTCGCGCCGAGCGGATTTTCAGGCGTGCATTGCTTGCCAAACGCCGGACAGTGATGTGGTTTCTTCAAGCCCTGCAAAATTTGCCCTGCAATACAAAGCGGAGATTCTTCCGCATGCAACGACTCCACGTCAAAGCGTTTTTCAGCATTGAACTCGTCAAACTCAGGGCGCAAGCCCCATCCACTCATAGGGATCATCCCTATACCGCGCCACTTGCGGTCACATTCCATGAACACTTTATTGATGGCGTCTTGTGCAGGCTTCAAGCCTTCAAACGTCACTGCGCGTTGATAGGCATTGGCAACTTCCACTTTGCCTGCTTCGAGCAGTTGCACGGTTTTTAAAATTCCTTGCACAAGGTCGAGCGGTTCAAAACCAGTGACCACCATTGGGATGCCAAACTTCTCCACTAATGGCGGATACTCGTGATACCCCATTACTGCATTAACATGCCCTGCCAGCAAAAATCCCTGCACACGATTATGTGGCGAACTCAGAATCGCACTGATGGCAGGCGGCACACGCACATGCGAAACTAAAATGGAGAAGTTCTTCAAGCCAAGTCGTTGTGCTTGCAAGACACTCATCACATTTGGTGGGGCAGTCGTCTCAAAGCCAATGGCAAAGAACACAACTTGCTTGTCAGGGTTTTTTTCTGCCATGGTCACTGCATCAAGTGGAGAATAGACCACGCGCACATCCCCATCCTGAGCTTTGACCGAGAATAGGTCACGGTTCGAGCCGGGCACGCGCAACATGTCACCGTATGAGCAGAAGATCACATCGGGTCGCGCCGCAATCGACAACGCCTTGTCGATCAGTTCCAGCGGAGTCACACACACCGGGCAGCCCGGACCATGCACCAGTTCGATCTGAGGCGGCAGCAATTGGTCGATGCCATGACGCACGATCGAATGCGTCTGCCCGCCGCAAATTTCCATCAACGTCCACGGGCGCGTTACGGTGCGACGGATCTCTTCGATCACGCCCTTCACCAACTCCGCGTCGCGATATTCGGTCACATACTTCATGATGTTTCTTTGCCCAACTCTTCTTCAAGCGAGCCCATCTGACGCAGCAACTCCAATGTTTCCATTGCATCCTTCTCGCTCAATAAACTGATTGCAAACCCCACATGAATAATGCAATACTCGCCGACCTTCGCTTCAGGAACATAACTCAAACAGGCTTCACGAAAGATGCCGCCAAAATCGACCTTCGCCATTTGCAGCCCATTGCTTTCATACACCTCAACAATTTTTCCGGGCACACCTAAACACATTTCAACCTCGCAATCTGGACGCGGCGATGTACGCCTGCCCTAATGAGAGTCCGCCGTCGTTGGTCGGAACTTCTCGATGAATATAGATTTCAAAACCATCTTTGCTCAACAACGAAATCGTTTTTTGCAACAACGTGATGTTTTGCCAAACCCCGCCCGATAACACCACACTTCGCAACGATGTTTCGCTACTGATCTTCTGAACCGTCTCACGCACCGCTTCTGCCAATCCATTATGAAACCGAGCGGATATTTTGGATGTGGGGATTCCCGCCATCACATCCTTTATCAACGCCTCAACAGCGCTTCCGACTCGTACTCGACCTGACTCAACCCCAAAGACATACTGCCCCGCCTCAGCTGAATCTGCCATCGCTTCAAATTCAATCGCCGCCTGCCCCTCATAGTTGACCTTCTGCCGCACACCCGCCAACGCCGACACCGCATCGAACAACCGCCCCATCGACGAAGTCATCGGCGTGTTGATTTTCTTTTCAAGTTGCACACGCAACGTCACTTGGTCTTCCGCACAAAATTCTTTTACTGACTCTAGAGAGTTATCCCATTCGATCCCAAGACTCCACAGCAAAGCCAGCGCTGTACGAGCAGGCTTCTTGATTGCGGCATCTCCACCGGGCAAAGGGAAATATTCCAACTGCGCCGCGCGTTGATAGGACTTGGTATCTGCCACCAAAAATTCCCCACCCCAGATCGCACCATCGTCACCGTAACCCGTCCCATCAAATGACACACCGATGACAGGTTCGCTCAATCCATGTTCTGCCATGCATGCAGCGACATGTGCATGATGATGTTGCATCGCAATCATTGGCAGGTTTTCTCGTTCAGCACGTTCCAAAGCGTATCTTGTTGCCAGATAATTTGGGTGCATGTCGTAAGCGATTGCCTCAGGCTTCACGCGAAACAAACGCTCAAAATGCTCAACGCCCTGCTCAAAGGACTTCAACGTCTCGTAGTTTTCCATGTCCCCAATATGGTGGCTGAGAAAAGCATAATTTCCATTCGTGATGCAGAAGGTGTTTTTCAGTTCTGAGCCGGTTGCGAGGAGGGGTGGAACGTCGAATGGAAGTTTGACTGGGAAAGGCGAGTAGCCGCGGGAGCGACGGATGGGATAGATCGATTTACGATTTACGATTTTCGATTGACGATTATCTTCGACGACACGTACAACGGAATCATCACATCGAATATAAATATCACGATTGTGCATTAGGAACGCATCCGCCAAGTTGGCGAGACGTTCGCGGGCTTCGGCGTTGTCGGTGGCGATTGGTTCTTCGGAGAGATTGCCGCTGGTCATCACAAGGGCAGTGAATAGTGAATTGTTGAATAGTAAATAGTGAAGTGGCGTATAGGGCAACATCACTCCGAGCCAGTCTTGTTTGGGTGAGACTTCTTCAGCAATCGTTGATTCCGGTTTCTTCTTCAGTAAAACGATCGGACGGGCGGAGGAGGTCAGCAATGCTTTCTCTGCGTCACTGACAAAGCAATGCTGTTCGATGGTTTCGAGATTAGGCATCATCAACGCGAAAGGTTTATCCACGCGGAGTTTGCGGGTTCGCAATTCAGTTACGGCTTTTGCATTTGTCGCGTCACATGCAAGATGAAACCCACCTAGACCTTTGATTGCAACGATTTTTCCTTCCGTTAAGAGACGTTGAACCTCAACAATGGCTTCATCGCCATCCTTCTTTCCTCTTTCGTCTTTCGTCTCCAGCCAAACTTTCGGTCCACAAACGGGACACGCCACCGGCTGAGCATGGAACCTTCTATTAGTCGGGTCTTTGTATTCGCGCTCACAGTCTGGACATAACTTGAATCCCGCCATGGTGGTGAATGGACGGTCGTAGGGGATATCTTGAATGATGGTGAAGCGCGGTCCGCAGTTGGTGCAGTTGATGAAGGGGTAGCGATAACGTCTGTCGTTGGGGTCGAAGAGTTCGCGCAGGCAGTCGTCGCAGATGGCGACATCGGGTGAGATCGGTTGGAAAGCGCCATCTACACTTTCAGAGTGGATAATGTCAAATTGGGTGAACCCGTTACCGGGTCCGAATGAAGCGTGGAAGTCGTCTATGCGCGAGAGGGGCGGGGCGTCATCCCGTAATTTTTGAAGGAAGGAGTCCAGTGAATCCTTTTCTCCATCGGCTTCGATCACCACACCTGCGGATGTATTTTTGACCCAACCTTTGAGGTTGAGACTGGTGGCAAGGTTGTAAACGAATGGACGAAAACCAACCCCTTGCACGACCCCCGTGATGTGAACCTTAACGTTATTCATTATTTTTTCGAGTGATCGATCAGCCAATCTACCCATGCTGTGAGACCTTCGCCCGTGCGGCAGGAGAGCGGGAAGGTGGTGACGTTGGGGTTGAGGACTTGCACGCCTTGTGTGAAGTAATCCATGCGGAAGTCGACGTAGGGCAACAGGTCGATCTTGTTGACGACGAGCGCGTCCACGCCGCGATAGGTGCCGGGATATTTATAGGGCTTGTCGTCGCCTTCGGGCACGGATGCGACCAGCACAGTCTTGTGCGTGCCGAGTTTGAAGTTCGCCGGGCAGACGAGATTGCCGACATTCTCAACGATGAGCAGGTCGAATTGTGTGAGGTCGAGTTGGTCGAGCGCGCCGCGCAACATGACGGCATCGAGATGACAGTCGCCGCCTGTGTTGATCTGCACCGCAGCTCCGGCTCCGGCGGCGGCGGCGCGGTCGGTGTCGATGGAGGTGGCGATGTCACCATCCACCGCTGCAACGCGTAGTTTGCCTTTGAGCAATGGAAGAGTCTTTTCGATAAGTGAGGTCTTGCCTGCGCCGGGGGAGGCGATGATATTGATCGAGAACACACCAGCCGCTTCAATGCGCGCAAAATTTTCTTCGGCAAGGCGGTCGTTGGCGTTGAGGATATTTTCAACAACAGAAATTCTTTGGCTCATGAGGTTATTGTATGCCAGGCGGCGTTTTGGAAGTAGTCTCTTTTTCCCCACAATTTAGATGATTTTCTTCCGTATTTCAATTTTCCACGTCAATGGATTCTAGAAAAAATTCCTCGCCACTGATGACCTTTGCGCCCACACCCCGGCATTGCGGGCAGATCAGCTCGCCATTTTTTGGGTGATATTTGTTGAAGCAGGTCATGCATTGCAATTCGGCAGGGATGCGCCTAAAGTGCAGCGTCGCTTTTTCTGCGATGGTATCTTTTGCGATAGTTTCCCAGTAAAACTGGATCGAGTCATCCACCATGCTCGAAAGTTCGCCGATGACGATATTCAACGCCGTGACTTGCTTGGCGTTGGCTTTTTCGGCGTGGTCGAGTGCGATTTTTAGGAGGGATTGTGTGACGGGGAGTTCATGCATGTTTTTGGATACCTCTAAGAAGAATAGCGGCTCTTTCTTAATCTCCAGCCTGCTTCAGCGGTTCTCGGGCATTCATCCACGCCCAAGCCATGTTCACTGCCTCGGGTACGAGTGCGGCAGTCCGCTCAGATAAAACCCGTGAGAACAGGAATTGATATCCGCGCACCGAGAGGAGCGCAGAATCAGGCTTGGTTTTGTAAAGCGTCTCGCAAATGGAGAGTAAAGACTGGGCGGTGAGGTGATGCGTGAACGGCGATTTCTGAAAATCGCTTTCCACTTCGATCATCCTCACCTCTTCCGGAATATTTCCCGTGTGCGCATCCACAAAACAGACGTATTCATAACGAGCAATGTCTTCCGCCATTTCGGGCGTGAGCTGTAGATGAAAGGCAAAGTCCACCTGCGGGTCTTCAGGGAAATCATCTTCATACGAATCGGGCGCAGACAGTCCCATACGAACTGTCAACGCCTGCAGGATGTGCCATGCAACACCGTCATCTTCCCGGTCGGGATTTCCATAGCCTAATAGTAAAAATTTTTTCATTCAACCTCTAAAACCTTCCTAGCCAGACTTCCGAAGTCTTCAAGACTTCGGAAGTCTCAAAATTCACTCACCATAACCTGTGCCGAGGATGTAATGCTCAAGCTTGGTGACCGTACCTTTTTCTTGCGCGATCAACGCTTCTGCCAGTCTGCGAATCGACACTATTCCTACGATGCGGTCTTTATCCACAATCGGCAAATGGCGGACGTGATATTGGTACATCAGGTCGGCACATTCGGTCAATAAAGTTTCCGGCTTGACCATTACCAGTTCACGGCTCATCAATTCGCTGACGAGAGTCTCTTCAGCATGCCTGCCTTTGAGTTCACCTTGCCGGGCGTAATCTCGTTCCGTGAAGATGCCCACGATCTTCTCATTGTCAGTGATGAGAACGGCACCAACGTTGCCTTCGTCCATGGCTTTCAAGGCTGCCAACACAGTAGCGTTCGCAGGGATGGTATACACCTTGGTCGGGGCTTTTTCATCTAGTATCTTACGTACAGTCGTCATGGTTGAACTCCTTTGGTTTATCAAAGTGAACGATAGACGACAACACCTCTAAACTTAATCGCGTTTCAGTGTCTTAATCATTGTACCGTCTGGGGCGATAAAGTCAACTTGGATGGGCATCTGCCCGACGGCATGCGTGGAGCAGGACAGGCACGGGTCATAAGCGCGGATGGCGGCTTCGACGCGGTTGAGCATCCCTTCGTGGACGTCTGGTCCCTTGACGTAGGTTTTGGCGACACTGTCCACGGCGGTGGTCATTGCCCAGTTGTTGTGACCTGTTGAAACGATCAGGTTCACCTTGAGCAATTTGCCATTTTCGTCCGCGGTGTAATCGTGGATGAGCGTTCCGCGCGGGGCTTCGATCACACCTACACCGTGACCGGTGTAATTCTTGCGGGTGTTGAGAATGTCGGTGCTGGTGATGTCCTTGTCTTCGCACAACACACGCACACGTTCTGCGGCGAACAAGGCTTCGATGAGACGGGCAGAGTGATAATACAGCGTGTTCTCAACCATCTTGCCGTTGTTGAGGCTCTTAAAGATCTTGAGTTCTTCATTTGCCAGCGGAGTATCGATCTTCTCGGCAAGGTTCAAACGTCCCAGCGGACCGACACGATAGACGCCGCCCGGATAGCCCAGTTTTTTGTAGTACGGGAATTTGAGATACGACCACGGCTCAACATGCTCCGCAATGTGATCCAAGTAATTTGCAACCGGGAATTTTTCCAACGGCTTGCCTTCTTGACTGATGAGGCGAATGTCGCCGTCATATAATTCAAGTCCGTTTTCAGGGGTGGTCAGACCGAAGTAGCCGGTGGGGAAGACGGCGAACTTGTTGATGTCTTCCATGTTCTTGGCTGCCCAATCTTTCATAATCTGCAGACCGACCTTCAAGGTATCAACGGCAGCATCCACACCTTTCAGGATGTTGTCGCGCTCTTCAATGGTCAATGCCTTGTTCACGCCGCCGGGGACAGCGAACACCGGGTGGATTTTTCTTCCACCAAGAGTCTTGATGATCTCCTGACCGAACTTGCGCAACTGTACTGCCTTGACCGTCAACTCAGGGTTCGCGCCGATCAAACCGACCACATTCCGCATTTCAGGTGCGGCATCGAAGCCGAGCAACAGGTCGGGTCCTGCCAGTTCAAAGAAGTGCATGCCATGGCTTTGGATGACCTGTCCCATGTGCATCAGTTCGCGCAGCAGGCTGGCTGGTCGCGGCGGTGTCTGACCCATCAACGCATCGCCTGCTTTGGCGGAAGCGAGGTGATGGCTCACCGGGCAGATACCGCAAATGCGCGGTGTGATCTGCGGCATTTCAAAATACAGCCGCCCTTCGCAGAATTTTTCAAACCCGCGAAACTCGTTGACATGCATGTAGGCATGGTCAACGGTATTATCGTCTTTCATGTGTATCGTCACTTTGGCATGACCTTCAATGCGAGTGACCGGTTCGATGGTAATTTTTTGTGTTGTCATAAGCTATTCCTCATTCATCATTCTGCATTTACTTCTAATGCCAATGTAACAACTCATCTTTTAGTTCCGGCTTGCGACCCTGCGCCAGTTCTGAAAGCACATAAAAGATCACATCGGGGTCAGGCGGGCAGCCGGGGACGTTGTAATCAACGGGAACCACTTCATGGATAGCACGCGCCTGAGTCATGGTCGCCAGTTCGGGGTCGTTAGGGATCTGGCTGCCTTCTTCATTACTTTCGGCTTCCACATAAGCGCGTCGCAGCGCCGCTTCCACACCGCACAGATTCCGTAGTGCAGGCACGCCTCCGAACACGGCGCAGTCACCAAGTGCCACTAAAATTTTTGCACGTTGGCGCATCTTATGAGCTACTTCCTCGTTCGCAGAGTTGTTGACGCCGCCTTCGAGCACGCCCACATCCACGCCGCTGGCATCAGGTTCTTTCAAGTCGGTGATGGGTGTAGAGCGTAAGTCTGCCAGTTCAACGATCTTCAAAATGCGTTCGTCCATGTCGAGCAAAGACATGTGGCAGCCTGCACATCCGCAGATCCAATCAGAAGCAATTTTCGGTTTAGTCATAAGTTCCTCAATTCAGCGACACGCTTGATTTGCGCTCACGGATGGCTTTCTTCCAATCCGCATCCAGTGTCAATTTCATTCGTTTGGCTAAGTCGGTCAACACATCCAGATTGTCGCGCACATTTTCCGGCGCGGTCACTGCTTTTTCAGTTTTGCGCATGCGCCCATCGAGGTTGATGTAATGACCTTCCTGCTCTGCCCAAATGCTCACGGGCAGAACCACATCGGCTTGCTCGGTGAGTTTTGACTCGTAACTTGCCTGCACCACCAAGTATGGCGACTTCGCAGCTTTCTCTACCAACTTCTTCGCCACGTAATCATCACCGACTGCAATGTAAGTAACTTTTTCGCCGTTGGGATTGAATGGCTGCTCGAGTCCCATCAACGAAGCGGACTGGCTATTGGCTTCACCTTTCAGCGAAAGGATGTTGCTGCGTTCGTCATCCACGGCTCCCACCTGGACTGCAAGCTGGTACAGCGCTTCAATTAGTTTTTCATCGCGTTGGGCTGTGACTCCCTTACCGAAGACGATCATCGGTGAGATGGCATGTGCCAGCAAGCGTGCGGCTTTGGTCAAGTCCGCTTCGGAGACGCCGGTTTCCGCCACAGCTTTTTTGATGCGAGCATCGGCATCCTTGATGTTCAAGGACTTGCGTTCCAGTTCTTCTTTTGCAATGATCGCTTGCAGCGCAAGAATAAGTAGATGGTCAGAACCAGCTTTCGGCTTAAGCGCGAGGCGGGCAATTTCATCCAGTGAGGTTTCATCCGGGTCGATGTTGATCAGGTTCACGCCAGCGTTCAAATTGCGTTTGAATAAAAATCCTGCCACCATGTGGCTGCGGTTGACGTTCGCGCCAACGCACAGGACTGTATCCGCAGTTTTGAGGGCATCGAGTTTTCCTTCAAAACCTTCGTGAGATTCAGCGAATTTCGCTACCGCAGCGGTTGGCACACCTTCTTCGATGCTGGTCACCAACTTGCTGTGAAGTTTGCTCTCGAACAGGTCTTTGAATGCTGCCAAGGTTTCAGCCGACAAACGAGTGGATGCCAAGGCTGCGATGCTTTTCTCTTTTTGCATTTTCTCTTGAACGGCTTTCAGCGCTTCGTCCCAAGAGACGGGTTCAAGTTTGCCGTTCTTCTTCATCATCGGCGTGGTGAGCCGGATACGGGTTTCATTCGTCGTGTCGTAGCGCCCATGCTGGCACATCACGCCGTGGTTGACGGGTCCATCCCAATCACC
>Ga0075012_10001295_pt1 | contig 25915 bp, 24 predicted proteins | sample All_14_2_FD_71474 | JGI IMG/M metagenome (GOLD analysis project Ga0075012, IMG submission 71474) | Freshwater microbial communities in response to fracking from Pennsylvania, USA - Allegheny Zone_MetaG_DW_15 | ecosystem: Environmental > Aquatic > Deep subsurface > Groundwater > Drilled...
AAAGTGTGTGATGCAAATGCCATTACCTTTGAATCACCATCAAAAGAAGCGCGTATTGATCCATCCATTTGCCATCAATGTGCAGCATGCATAACCATATGTCCAGTAGATGCCATCAGGTATCAAAAATAAAGAAATATTTAGGAGGAACAGATGATTGAAACGATTTTTAAGATGACCTTTAGTGATGAACGTTCTGTGGAACGCGTCATTCAAGATGAGAATGTCCATTACATTCACATGACTTTCAATAAGGATGAAGGCCTTCCGGAGCATTTTTCAAACTCAAATGTGTACATGACCGTTTTAAGGGGCGTACTTTCCATACAGTTAGATGATCAAGGGACACATGTGTACGAAGCAGGTACCGTACTGCGCATTCCAAAAGGTATTAAAATGAATGTGGGAAACAAGGACGACGTGACATTAGAACTGATTGTGGTCAAAGCACCAGCTCCAATGGCAATGTAGCTAACGAAAGCAGATTTCAATTTGAGATCTGCTTTTTTATTTGCGTTCGATATGCAAAATTCACTTGACTTTATGAAACCGGTTTCCTATTATGAGAGTAGAAACCTAACGATTAGGAGGTGTTCGTATCAACATGATCTCTGAACACGAAAAGCGTATCAAAATGCATTACAATTCACTTTATCCAGGTGAAACAGAGGCTTATGAAGGATTAATCAAACTACTGAACAAATACAAAAAAAACCGTTCTAAAGCGTTACAGAAACTTGATGACGAAGGCACTGCATGGTTGACTTCAGGAAATACCGTGGGGATGATGCTCTATGTGGATTTGTTCTCTGAAACCTTAGAGAAGCTAATCGGAAAAGTGAATTATTTTGAAAAACTGGGAATAACGTTAATTCACTTGATGCCTGTTCTTGAAGCGCGCGTGGGTGAAAATGATGGCGGATATGCGGTTAAGAATTATCGAGAGATTGATCCGAAGCTTGGTGATATGGCTATTTTTGAAAAGCTCGTCAAAGCCTATCATAAAAAGGGCATACGCATCTGTATCGACTATGTGTTAAACCACACGGCAGATGACCATGAGTGGGCGATAAAAGCGAAGCAAGGCAATCCGACATATCAAAGCTATTACTGGATGTTTGATGACCGCCGTATACCAGATCAGTTTGAAAACACATTAAATCAAGTGTTCCCAAATGTTGCGCCGGGAAATTTCACTTTTTTACCTGAACTCGATAAATGGGTAATGACCACCTTTTATCCGTTTCAATGGGATCTTAACTATGGCAACCCTTGGGTGCTTAATGAGATGATCGAGAACTTGCTATTCCTTGCGAACAAGGGGGTAGACATGATTAGGCTCGACGCGATTCCTTATATTTGGAAACAGCTTGGCACCTCTTCTCGAAATTTACCGCAGGTGCACGAAGTGATGGCGATATTCAGAGAGGTCGTCGCTTACTGCTCACCTTCAACCGCATTACTCGGTGAAGCCATCGTTCAGCCAGAAATCATCGTGAAATATTTTGGAACTGAGCAAATGAAAGAATGTCATACCCTTTATAATGCCTCTTTCATGGTGGAAATATGGAACGCACTGGCGACGCGAGATGCACGTCATATTAACCATATGCCCTATTATCCGATTCCCAGTGAGAGCACTTGGATAAACTATGCAAGGTGCCATGATGATATTGGATGGGGACTTGATGAGGGGAGAATTCGTGAATTGGGCTTCGATCCACACGCACATAAGATGTTCCTTATCGATTTTTATCATGGAATCCTAAAGGATAGTTTTGCTTTAGGGGAGCTTTACGAGTTTAATCCGGAAACGCTGGATGCCAGAAACTCTGGTACTTTAGCGAGCCTGGCTGGCCTTGAAAAAGCGATTTTAAAATCCGACAGGTATCAGCGGGAGCTCGCCATAAAACGCATTCAGTTAATCCATGCCATGTTCATGTTCAAACGAGGCGTTCCGATGCTGTATAGTGGTGATGAAATCGCTGCACTCAATGATCATAACTATAAGCGGTTTGAACATAAAAAACATGATTCTAGATGGCTTCACCGGTCACCCTTTAAATGGGAAGATGCTGAACAGCTAGGGGATCATGACGACCCTAAAACCATCGTTAACAGTGACATCACGAAACTGATTGAAGCGAGAAAGGCAGTTTATGGTGATGTCATCGTGACGGATGAGCATGCGATCGTGTTTTCAAATCATCACGTTTTGGGCTTCAAGCAAACGGTTTCCGGTTCTGATGACGATATCGTTTTACTTTTCAACCTATCGGAGGATCGACAGTGGATTTATAGCGCGGAATTAAAACGCTATGTAAGTTCGGGTATTTGGAAGGAACAGCTGACTGGGAAGGGGGTCGATTTTGATGAAGAGAAACTGCTTCTCGGTCCTTATGAAATTTTTTTATTACAAAAATGAAAAAAAGACTTGCAAATGTGAAACCGGTTTCCTATAATGGTGTTAACAGGTCGTCTAAATCATGTGACGACTCACGCGGTTAAACTCATAAAATCCAAAGGGGGATTAAAATGAAAAAGAGTCTGGCTTTATTACTAGTACTGATGCTCGTAGGCGCGATGTTCGCAGGTTGCGCAGGTAAAACTGAAGAAGCAAAAGAAGTGGTTATCTATCAAAACAAGGTTGAAATTGGTGAACAACTCACTGCATTTGCCGCAGCTTACACTGAAGAAACTGGCGTTAAAGTAACTGTTAAGACTTCTGGTGGTGACTCACCATATGCTGAAGCACTTAAAGCAGAGTTTCAATCAGATCGTCAGCCTGACATCTTCGTTATCGAAGGTATGGGTGGTTACAACACTTGGGCAGATAAACTTGGCACTTTCGAAGGTGACGAGTGGATTGATTTAACATCGCTTGAGTTTGTGGTTGACGGTAAAGTCATCGGATTCCCAGTGGCTGTTGAAGCTTGGGGTATGGCATATAATGTCGATTTGCTAAACAAAGCGGGTATCGACCCTGCAACCCTTACTTCTCAAGCAGGCTACAAAGCGGCATTTGAAAAAATCGAAAGCATGAAAGCTGAACTCGGTGTAGATTCAGCTGTGGCGATGGCTGCTGGCCCAGATATGAGATGGGTAACAGGACTTCACAACTTCAATGGTTATTTATCAGCTGGATTACCTTATGGTGATACAACCGTTATTGACAAGTTAAATAATGGTGAAGCAGATATGGACCGTTTAACTCAGTATGCTGACTGGGTAGAGTTATTATTCCAATACGCGGATAAATCAGTTCTCCTTACTGGTAACTACGATGCACAAGTTGGTCAGTTTGCAACTGGTAAATCTGTATTTATTCATCAAGGAAACTGGATTGACCCATGGTTAATCTCAAATGGCGTAACATTCCCGATGGCATTTGCACCACATGCGTCTGTTGCAGGCGAATTTGACAGTATCTTCATCGGTGCACCATCATTCTACGTACTCAACAAAGACAGCGCTAGCACTCAAGAAGCGAAAGATTTCTTAAACTATATGGCAACTAACGAAAAAGGCCATGCTTACATGGTAAATGAAGCGAAAATGGTTCCAGCATTTACGAATGTAACATTGACACCAGATGCACCACTCTCTGCAGACGTTGCTAAATGGGTTGCTTCAGGAAAAGCTTACACTTGGTTACAAAATGACATGCCAGATGGTTTTGGTATGAACACACTTGGACCTTTATATGAAAGCTTTGCAAAAGGTGACATCGATAAACAAACATTCATCGATCAAGTGGCAGCAAAAATCGCAGAAAATAAATAGTGAATGGTTAAAACTAAAAAAGGGTGCTTAAAAACACCCTTTTTTTACTAAAATTATTTGGTTGTGAAGGAGTAGCTATGAAAAAACAGACGAAGGACCATCTGGTATTTTGGTTGTTTCTAGCACCGGCACTCATCTCTTTCGTGGTGGTGGTCATCATACCGTTTTTCATGGGGCTTTACTATTCGATGACAGACTGGACTGCAGTTGCTGATAGTACACCAGTGTGGGTTGGACTAGAAAATTACAAATCCATGTTTTCGGATTTTGCTTTTAAATATTCATTTATACGAACCTTTTTATTCAGCGTTCTGAGCGTCATTTCCATTAACTTAGTGGCACTGACATTTGCTTTCCTGGTAACACGGGAAATAAGGTTTAAAAATTTCTATCGTGCAGGTTTCTTTATTCCCAACTTAATCGGCGGTTTAGTTCTCGGTTATATTTGGCAGTTCATCTTTAAAAGTGTGGTTCCCTCTATAGGCGCACTCCTGGGAATCGACTTCATAGAAAACCTTTTATTATTAGCGGATCCCAACCTGACATTATTTGGTCTCATCTTTGCTTTTACTTGGCAGTATGCAGGCTACATCATGATGATCTATGTGGCAGCTCTACTTAATGTGCCACAAGAACTGCTCGAAGCCAGTGAAATCGACGGCGCCAATTTCTGGCAGAAGCTAATCAGCATCACGATTCCGATGATTGCCCAAGCCTTTACCATTACATCGTTTTTAACGTTAGTCAGCTCATTTAAGCAGTACGATATCATCGTCGCTTTGACGAATGGAGGCCCTACAGATCTCTATCAAGGACAGGTGGTCAACTCCAGTGAACTTCTAGCGATGCACATTTATAATGTCGCCTTCAAGTATAATAACATGGCGGAAGGTCAGGCGAGAGCCATTATATTCTTCTTAGTGTTATCTGTGGTTTCGATTGCTCAAGTTTACTATAACAAAAAGAAGGAGGTGGAGATGTAATGGCCTCAAAAAAGAAAATTACACGTGCCTTAATTACGCTCTTAACAGTGGTCTTATTTTTAGCAACCATGTTTCCTTTCTTTATCGTCGTCATTAACGCCGCTAAATCCTCACTGGAAATCATCACAGACCCGATCGCGCTTCCTGATAAGTGGTCACAGCTTTTCGCAAACATAAAAACCATCTGGACAAGTCCAAGTATTCGTTATGCTTCCAGTGTCTATACTTCTGCGATCATCACCATCGTATCGCTCATCACGATTTCTGTGTTTTCGGCCATGGCGGCTTGGGTGCTGGTAAGAAGAAAAACCAAGGTATCCACTATTGTGTTTATCATCTTCATCAGCGGATTGGTCATTCCATTCCAGGTGGTTATGTTCCCACTGGTTTCTCTGTTTAGAATCATAAACGAAACCTTTGGCATCCAAATGCTAAGGACCTTCCACGGTATGATATTTGCGTACATCGGTTTTGGTGCACCTATGGCCGTCTTCATGTTCCACGGTTTTATTAAATCCATTCCGCTGGAGCTAGAAGAAGCAGCGCTAATCGATGGGTGTACAAAACCTCAGATCTTCTTTAAAATCGTCATGCCGATCTTAAAACCGATATTTGTGACCATCAGTATATTAAATGCGATCTGGATATGGAATGACTTTCTGCTACCTTCGCTTATACTTGGGATTGGACAGGAGCTTCAAACCATTCCACTGGCCATCGCAGCATTTGCGGGTTCCTTCGTTAAAAAATGGGACTTAATCATGACTGCGGTATTGATGGCGGCAACCCCTATTTTAATCGGATTTTTTCTCGGTCAAAAACACATTATTAAAGGTATGGTGTCTGGTTCCATCAAATGATATGATTTTATAAGTGGCTTAAATTCTAAGCCATTGATCAATACAGTTTGGAGGTCAGCATGAAAACTACCATCAATGAGATAGCAAGACAAGCGGGCGTATCAAAAGCCACGGTTTCCAGAGTCTTAAATGATTCAAAGCCCGTGAGCGAGGATATCAGAAAGCGCGTTTTAGAAGTGATAGAAAGCAACAATTTTAAACCCAGCTCAGTGGCTAGAAGTTTGTCCATGCGAAAGTCTCATTTGATCGGGATCATCATTCCAGACCTTTCGAATCCAGTTTTTTCCAGAATTATCGCAGGCATCGAATCCTATATTCGAAACCTTGATTACTCTTTATTGATTACGGCAACCGATTTTGACATCGATATGAAAATTCAGCATATCCAGATTTTAAAAGACAAGGGTGTCGATGGTCTGATTTTAGTCACTGACCACGGCAATGACGCTTTCTTTCAGGCGATGATCGACTTTAAAAAGCCCATCATTATGATTGGCTCTGATAGTGCGGCAGATTCTATTCCGGTGGTTAAAATCGACAACTACAAAGCCGCCAGTGAGGCGACGCAGTATCTCGTCGATCTCGGTCATAAGCACATCGGTATGATCAGAGGACCACTGGACGACCCTCAGTCAGGACTCGAGCGCTTTCACGGGTATCGAGATACGCTTAAAAAAGCGGGACTTTACGATGAAAACTTAGTGGTGGAAGGCTGGTATTCCTTCGATGATGGATTTGAAGGAATGGAACAGCTGCTCAATACCAAACGGGAAATGAGCGCCGTCTTTTGTGCCTGTGACCTTATGGCGGTCGGCGCCATGAAATGCGCTCACGAAAAAGGCATCGATGTCCCGAAACAGCTCTCTGTGATGGGATTTGACGATGTGGACATTGCGCGGATGTACAGCCCTTCATTGTCGACTGTTAGACAGCCTTTCGAAGAGAAGGGGAGACTTTCCATCATGACACTGGTGAAGATGATCGAGGGCAAGGATGAAAATCTTTCGTTTCAAAGTGAAATTTTACCGCATCAGATTATCGTACGAGACAGTACGGTGAAATACACAAAGGGAGCTCATAAAAAATGACTTCGGTACTTTGTACAGGTGAACTGTTAATTGATTTTATCGGTGAGAACGCTCATGAAAAAATGGCGGCTCAGACCTCTTTCCTAATGAAAGCGGGAGGTGCCCCTGCAAACGTCGCCTGTGTGATTAGTGCACTCGGCGGAGATTGTAGTTTTTTCGGAGCGGTAGGGCGTGATGGCTTCGGCGATTTCTTAGTGAGCACTCTTGATGCGTTTCGGGTCAACATGGTGAATCTAAAGCGTTCTGCTAAGGCGACGACATTAGCGTTCGTTTCTGTAGATGCAAACGGGGATCGCGATTTCGTTTTCGTTCGCGGCGCAGATGCCGACCTAGAGCTCTCCGATTTAGATGAGACCTTCTATAAGGAATGTGGCATTCTCCACTTTGGCGCAGCCACTTCATTTTTAGAAGGAGACCTACAAAAGACTTATAAGGACCTACTTTATCGGGCAAAGACGGATCAAAAGTGCATCGTCTTTGATCCGAATTATCGCAGCGCCTTTTGGGCACATGACCAGGAGGGGTTTAAAACAGCCGTGCAATCCTTTCTTAGCTTAGCCGATCTGATTAAGCTTAGTGATGAGGAAGCGTTGATCGTCACGGGTGAGACCGCGCTAGAAAATGCGATTGAAAGGTTAAAAATTGATTATGATGGTGTGGTTGCCATCACTTTAGGCGCGGCAGGTGTCCGCGTATTTTGCAAGACCTATGACTTCATCGCCTCGGCCCCTGTCGTTTCGGTTAAAGATACCACAGGTGCAGGGGACGCTTTTATCGGGGCGTTAATCTTTGCTTTAAGTGAGACCGAGGACCCGAGAAAAAGTCTTCGCGACGAAGAGAGTATGAAAATTTTTGCTAAGGGTGCCAATTCTATCGCCGCACAGGTATGCACCGAATATGGGGCACTTACTGCACTTCAAAAGGTTGTTCAAGAAAAGTAAACTGGGAGGTTTATGATGGCTGGAGTTAAAATTAGTAAATTGAATAAGATTTATCCAAACGGATTTCACGCGGTTAAAGACGTCAACCTGGACATAGCAAACAAAGAGTTCATGATACTCGTCGGACCTTCTGGATGTGGAAAAACCACCACGCTTAGAATGATCGCGGGACTCGAGGATATTACCACAGGTGAGATGTACATCGGCGATGAGCTCGTGAACGAAGTGTCTCCTAAGGATCGTAACATCGCCATGGTTTTTCAAAACTACGCTTTATACCCGCATATGTCGGTTTATGATAATATGGCGTTTGGTCTCAAACTTAAAAAAACACCGAAGGATGAAATCGATGAGCGCATAAAAAAAGCGGCGAAAATCCTCGACATCGAAGCCTTATTGAAAAGAAAACCTAAACAGCTTTCTGGTGGTCAGAGACAGCGTGTCGCCTTAGGACGTGCCATCGTTAGAAAACCTGAGGTGTTTCTCATGGATGAACCCCTTTCAAACCTCGATGCGAAGTTAAGGGTACAAATGCGTGCTGAGCTCATTAAACTCCATAACGAGCTGCAAACGACCTTTATCTATGTTACCCATGACCAAACGGAAGCCATGACTATGGGAACGCGTATTTGCGTTATGAACGACGGCGTCGTTCAACAGGTCGCAGACCCACGTACCATTTATAATGCACCAGCAAACGTCTTCGTGGCGAGCTTTATCGGTGCACCACAAATGAACTTCTTTAAAGGAAAGATTGCAGATACCCCTGTGGTTGAAGTCGCATCACACGTGTTTAAATTAAGTGATCACATGGCGGAAGTCGTAAAAAATAAAGGTAAATTTAATGCGGAAGTCATCGTCGGCATTAGACCTGAAGATATTAAACTCGGAAATTCATCTGAGGGCTTACCAGCAAAGGTGGAAGTCACAGAGCTTCTGGGAAGCGACCTTAACGTTTATTTTAAGATCGGGGAAAAAAGCTATATTATGAAGACGGAATCGTCATCTGATGTGAAAATCGGCGACACGATTTATCCGGTATTCGACATGAATAAGCTTCATTTGTTCGATTCAGAAACAGAAAAATCCCTTTTATATTAGTGAGGTGGCGCAACACATGTGGAAGCTTAAGACAAATCTGTACCAAGTGGACCGTCAGATGCTGGATGAAAGTCTATATATGATTGGTAATGGCTATATTGGCGTTCGTGGCAGCTTTGAAGAGGGTTACCCTGAAGGACCGTCCATTCGTGGAACCTATATTAACGGGCTCTATGACCGTGTACCGATGGTTCATGCAGAGATGGCCTATGGTTTTCCTGTGGAACAAGATAAGCAGCCTCGCATCGTTGATACGCAAACCTGCGAAATCTATGTTGATGGTGAAATGGTCCAGCTAAAACCTGGCCAAACCCTTGACTATGAACGCAGTATCGATTTTCAAACGGGCGAATCGGTAAGAAGCTATGTCTATATTACACGAGAGGGAAAGCATGCTTATGTGTCCTTCCATAGACTCGCATCGTTTCATCAAAAAAACACCTTGATTTATAAAATCGAGGTTCAATTCGAGGGTGATATCGAACTGAGAAGCGTTTGTGACACAGAGATTGAAAACTATACAAATCCGAACGACCCTCGGACAGGACAGGGGCATAGCCGTTTAATGAAGCTGGTTTCATTAGAATCAGAGGGACATCACGTGCATGCGCTTATGCAGACGAAGCAAACACAAATCGAGCAGGCGGTATCGATCCTTCATAATATTCATGCCAGTGGCCCCTATCAGGTTAGTCATCATCGTTCCGATGGAAAACTGACAACCGTTATTAAATCGAAGAATCAAATCGTGCTTGAAAAGCGATGCTTTTTTACAGATGGCCTCAGGGAGCGTTTTCCACTTGAAGCCTCAAAGCAGTTGATGTCCGAATCGCGTGCCTATCATTATGAAGAATATGTCTATCATCAAAAGCTCATACTCGACGACTTTTGGATCAATGCGGGCATCGAAATCGAAGGCGCACCTGAAGACCAAAATGCCATTAGAATGATGCAGTTTAGCCTGCTTCAGTCAATCGGTGCAGACGAGTTCTCAAACGTCGCAGCAAAGGGATTGTCCGGCGAGGGCTATGAGGGCCATTATTTCTGGGATACTGAAATCTATGTCATCCCCGTGTTCCTTATGAATCAGCCTGAAAAAGCGAAACGCCTTTTAGAGTACCGTTATCATATCCTACCTCATGCGAAAGAGCGCGCCTTAGAGCTTGGACACAACCGTGGTGCAGCCTATGCATGGCGTACGATCTCGGGCATCGAATGTTCGGGGTATTTTCCAGCAGGGACAGCGCAGTATCATATCAATGCAGATATCGCCTATGCGTTTATCCAGTATTATCTCTATACAGACGACTTTGATTTCATCGTCGATAAGGGAGCAGAAGTTATCCTGGAAACAGCGCGACTCTGGATGGAAATCGGCCACTTTTATAAAGGTGCATTTCATATTCATGATGTTACAGGACCGGATGAGTATACCGCCATCGTTAATAATAACTATTATACGAATGCCATGGCGAAGTATCATCTCGACTGGGCACACCGTTTTTATGAGATGTTAACGCAGCCAGCTGATGCCGCCATCCGCGCTAAAGCAGAAGATTTGTGCCAGCGCCTACAGATTTCCAGTGACGAAATTCAGAGGATGAAACAGGCATCTGATCAGATGTATTTTCCCTACGATTCGGAATTAAAGCTATATGCGCAAGATGACGCTTTTCTTTCGAAACCGGTATGGCCCTTTGAATCTGCTGATCCTGATAAAAAACCACTTCTCCTTCACTATCACCCGCTCCACATATACAGGCATCAAGTCCTGAAACAGGCGGATACTGTTCTGGCGCATATGCTTTTGGAACAATACGCAAGTCTGGACGACATTACACGTGCGGTTGCCTATTATGAAAAAATCACCACCCACGACTCATCGCTATCGAGCTGTATTTATGGCATCATGGCTTCGCGAATCGGCGAACATGATAAAGCCTACGACTACTTTAAAGAATCGGTAATCCTGGATCTCCAGGATACCCATAAAAACACCAAGGACGGCCTTCACATGGCGAATATGGCGGGAACCATCCTCAGTGTGACCGCGGGATTCGGTGGTCTTCGTATCACAGAAGAGGGGCTCCAGCTTAGACCGGTTAAACCGAAAGCGTGGAAACAGTTTTCATATAAAATCCAGTACCATGGGCGCTTAATACAAGTGGTCATCGGAGAAGAGACGAAAGTGAATCTCTTAAAAGGGGCGCCATTAACCATTAAGCTATGGGATAGCGCCTACGAGCTCACTAAGGAATCACATCCTGTTAAAGGCGTCATCTTCGATCTAGATGGGGTGCTGACCGAAACCAGTAAAGCGCATTTCGAAGCGTGGCGAGACCTTGCGCACAGCTTAGGTTTTGAAGTGCCACATCGACTAGAGGATGAGGTTCGGGGCATATCACGAATGGATTCCTTAGAATGTGTTCTGGCATATAGCGAATCTGAAGCATTAAAAAACCTCCCTCATGATGAAAAGGTCGCTTTAGCCACACAGAAGAATGAGATGTATCTGAAACGAATCGAGCAGTACAACCCCATGGATTTATCTCCGGGTGCGAGGGAGCTTCTAGACTTCCTAAAAGAAAAAGGACTAAAGCTAGCACTGGCATCAGCCAGCAAAAATGCGCCGTTTCTTTTAAAAGCCATGGAAATCGATCATTATTTCGATGCCGTGGTTAATCCAGGTGAAATCGCAAACGGGAAACCCGCACCGGACATTTTCCTTCGGGCTTGCGAGCTTTTAGAACTTCAGCCTACAGAATGCATCGGCATCGAGGATGCCTATGCAGGGATTGAAAGCATACATGCCGCAGGCATGAAAGCCATCGGAATCGGATCAAAAGAGGTGCTCACGAACTGTAAAGATGTCGTCAGTGGACTTGAGTCCATCTGCAGCATCATCAGTAATGAAATCATGTAATAATTCCTAGTCATTTCATATGACCATCGCAATAATTTGTGTCCAATCTCCCAGACGGAACAAATGGTATGGAAACGCCCCGAGCAATATAAGCTCGGGGCGTTTTCTTTTAGCGTTTTGAACTTGAGGCTGGTGGAAATTAACGTTTTAAATTATAATATGGGTAATCATACAATTACGCTTGATAATGCAAGAAACGTCAAACACACTAGAAAGGAATAAATATGCCGAATTTATACCAATATGCACTCACTGATGAAGAAATTTTTGAAAATGTATTTGACGACGAACGTTATTTAATGAACCACGTGGTTATGGCACCTGGTAAAAAATTTCCAAAGCACCCAACAGACGCGGAGGTGACCATCATCGTGCTTCGCGGCACACTTACCGCCATGGCAGCCTCTGACGCACCTATTGACATCATCAAGGGGCAAGTGCTCCAGATTGAGAAGGGCACAGATTCGGCACTTTCAAACGAGACGGACGAGGTCTGTGAGTTACTGGTATTAAAGGTTAAGTAATCCCATCATTTAATAAGAATTAGGAGTTTTTATGAGTTCATGCATTTGTAGTACCTGCAAAAATTTAAAAAGCGTTGCCGACGAAGAGGATATCGAGGGCAACGGCATTATCGAGTCATGTGAGTTTGGATTTCCGTCTGAGGAATGTGAGACCTGTGAACTGGAAGGCTGCGAGTTAACCTGTGATCATTATGTCAGCGACATGGGGGCAGAGGATTTTATGATGACCACTTGTTCGCGATGTGGCGTCTCTATAAAGCTGATGGCGAATCGCCAAGATGGCGATGTCTACTGCTTCGATTGCTATTTAAAGAAGCAATAGGAAGCCCACGATATTGATGGCGAAGTTTGCGAACATATGCACCATCCATGAAGCGACGATATTGCCTGTGTGCTCGTTTAGTTGATTGAAAATCAGGCCCCCCACAAACAGCGAAATCATCACCAGTGCGAAGAGCAAGGGTGAGAACCAATTGGCGATAATGGAGAGGTGATAAACGGCGAAGATACTTGCACTAAAGATCATGGCGAAGCGTTTCGTGGAAAGACGGCGAAGCTCGATAAAAGCAAAGCCTCTAAAGAAGAACTCTTCAAGCAGTGAGTTTACAAAGGAAACGTAGAGTGCCAAGAGGACGAATGTGTTTCTGTTCACTTCCAGGTCATGCCTAAGAGAAGCCTCCACAGCTGAAAAATCGAAGAATCGTCCAATCGTGAAGTATGCACCTATAATGAGGAGAAATAGTAAGCTTCCTAGTAATGCTGAGGATTTAAGGTGCTTGTTAGTCGACTTTAAAAGATGTGTATAGGAAACATCATGCGTTATTTTAGCATACAGAAGTGGTATCGCCAGAAAAAGAAGTAGCTTAACGGTTGAGTGGATTATATAGCTGGGTTCCCAGAGAATATCGACGATGGCCATGATGCTACAGGCGAAAAGAATCGTAAAGATCATGGTGAATAATCGGGTTTTGTTGTTCATAAGTCACCTCTCTGTATTATTCATCCACAGCATAACACGCCAAGGTTAAAATACGGAAAGAAAAATGGGCATCGCACCTCTAGTAAGAGATTGCATATGCCCATTTGTTTTATGCTTCGTCTTCCTCATCCTCTTCGACGAGTTCGTTAAATGCAGCTGCTACCAGCTCGTATTCTTCGTCGCTGACGATTTCTGTAAGCTCAAGTGACTCATCTTCGTGCTCAATAAAGCCGTAAAGGAGTGCCACTTCTTCTTCAGGGTGGAGAAGCGCGATGTACTCTTTGCCTTCCACTTCGAAGATTTCTAATATCGGACAAACCAGCTCTTCGCCGTTTTCAAGCTCAAGCGTTACGGTGTGTACGTGCTCATGATCGTGATCATGGTCATGGTCGTGGCCACAGCCGCAACCGTTATTTTCATTTTTGATTTCAGACATTTTTTCACCTCAAATTAAGATACATAAATTATACACTGACATCGGAGAGATGTCGAGGGTTCCTATCTGATATTATAGGATGCCAAGCGTCTTTTTTGCTTCTGGAAGCTGGCGGTAGTAAGCATCATAGAATGTTTCTTCCGCCCCTGGGTCTATACTGAAGAAGGTGGTTAAAAAGTACTGTGAAAGCTTATTGGCGGTTTGAGTGTCGTGCTCAAACTTGAGTCTGAATTTCAGTGCTTTAACGATCTGGTACCAAGAAAGGATGAATTTTTTATTTTCCTCATAGTCGTCGATAGCAATCCACTTATCTACTGGGATGAGTTTTAAGATGGGCTTGACGCAGGCGCCGATTTGTAGGAAGTATTTAAAATCATTAGGCATGTCCGTATAAACCCTTCCCAGTGGAAATAGACGGCATGTGCTCGGTCTAAACCCGTGAACGTCACACCGATTATCTGCGTTTAGAAAGGTACAACGTTCATCGCTTCCTATGGTTTTTAGATGGGGAATCATCAGTTTTCCATCGGGGATAGTGGTCACATGCTGGTGATTAAGCGCCTCAAAGGTTAAATTTGTGGCATTTCTCAGCTGAAAGACATCATATGGATTCAATTCAACCATGCCATCAATTCCCAAACAGCAGGCATGACAGAGGACACAGCCACTTGTATCCGCCTTGACATGGTCTTTTTCCGTGTATAATCGACCGTTTGAGATCGTCATCAGGTCGTCTATCTTCTTCATCTATTAATCTCCTTTGAACTAACGACACGGTTTCTGCCGTTTTCTTTTGCCTGATAAAGTGCTTCGTCTGCTTCGTGGATTAATTGTTTTTCATCGAGGATGCCATCGTGAACGGTTGCGACGCCGAAGCTGGCGGTAATGCCGAAACCGCCTGCCGGGAAGGTGAACTCAATGGCTTCAACCTGTTTTCTTAGTTGCTCGGCATGTCTTATGGCATCTTCGAGAGAAGTGAAGCGAAGGATGATTAAAAATTCCTCGCCACCAAAACGACCGACGATATCTGAACGTCTTGAGTGTTCGATAAGAACTTCAGATACTTTTTTTAACACTTCGTCACCGATCATATGGCCGTACGTGTCGTTTACGATTTTAAATAGATCTAAGTCAATCATCAAAATGGAAAGCGCACCGTTATAACGTTTATAGCCTTCTAGCTCGATTTGGAGTGTTTCCATAAGATACCCTTTGTTAAAGAGATGGGTTAAGCTATCCACTTTCGAGAGATTTTCAAATTTATTCTTCTCAGACTCGAGCTCTTGAGTCCTGGAAATCACGAGTTGTTCCATGTTGAGCTTTAAATAGGCCTCTGTACGTAGCGCGCGATGGAGTCTCATGGCCAAAACAGCTGCTTGAGATAATATGAGAACGAAAAGCCCCATGCTAAGGTAATAACCGGTTTTTATGAGAAGCATGCTATAAAGGATGTCATTGATGGCGACTACGAAAAAAACGATATACCCTAAGGTATAGATGATGGCACCTTCTATATGAAGCCAAATCCCCTTAAGTGCCCAGAAGAGAATCATCGCGGCAGAGACGAAAATAAGTAACTGATAGACGATAAAGGTCTCTTGGTACCATCTTTGTGGGAGTAGGAGTATTAAGAACGCTTGTATGACGGAGGCCAAATAGAAAAACCATTCATAGCGTGAGGTCACGAGTGGTCGGAAACATTCGGATGCAAATTTCATAAAAGAAACCGCTATGCCAGGGATCATCAAATAGGCGATACGAAGCCCCATATCATAGTTGACAAAAGAGTAGAGCTCAAAGCCTAACTGGTGTCCGGCAAACAGCGATTTAACAGTAACAAAAGTACATGCCAATGCAAAGTAGAGAACGGCTTTATCTTCTCGCATGATGAAAAAAAGAATCCATAGATAGAGGGTCATAAAGAAAATTGCACCGATCATAAACGAATCTGATTGTTTAGAGGCCACTTCATATTGATGGATCAAACTTGCACTGCCGAATAGCGTTTTTGCCAAATCCCCATTAAATGACTGCTATTAGTAGACACGTGAATCACCACTTCAGCAGTATCGGTATCTGGTCTAAAGAAGGCGGTCTTTACTTTCGCTTCGGATATGGTTAGCTGTGGCTCGGTGGATGGAACGCCTAGGCTGGCAATTTTCTCTCCATTTACATAAAAATCATAGGCGGTTAAGGCGTCCATTAGGTGAAAACCATAGAGTTTTCCAGGCGTCAAGCCAGTGATGTTAAAACGATAAGAGGCATGTGTAACCCCAGAGCTGACTTTCCATGTGAAAGGCATGGCACCATACTTAATGTCCTCAGCATAAAAACCGCGCATGGGAATGAAGGTATTTGGATAGATTTCTATATCGCCTGTCAACTGGTAGATCACCTGATCTAAATCAAGAGAAGAAACATCTAAAACCCCCGATTTTAGTTCTGCAGCAGGACTAAAAGACCCTTGAAAGTTGATGAGGGGCCTAAGAAGTAGGGCAATGGTAAAAGCAAATAGTAGAAAAATTAACAGCGTATTTTTTATTCTCATGGGTTCACCTTTTTATCAACATGATTTGCATAAGATTGTTTATTGATTATACCCCAAATTATAGCATAGTCGACATGCGAATAGTACAAAATACCTAGACGAAAATAAAGGGTTTTTATGATTTATAGCGAAATAGGTAGTACTATTGGTTAGTGGGAGGATTGAATGTTAAAAAAGGGGACTGGGGTCTTGATGCTTGTGCTATTTCTGCTCTTTATGGCAGGATGTGATTCTAAGAATCAAACCGATCCAACGGATCAATTAAACACGACAGAACAAGCAAACGCTACTGAACAGAGCAGCTCAACAGAAGAAAAGAGTTTAACTGCTCAAAGGTTAGAAGACTTGAATTTTGTATATGATAACCTAGTGAGCAAGCATAAGAATGCTTTTGCTCGAGTGAGTGAAGCGGAATTGCTGGCTGAGAAACAGCGTATCGAAAGTGAACTTGAAGGTTTGTCGGATGCTGAATTTTATTTTGAACTTAAGCGATTCGTCAGTAAGCTCGGAGATGCCCATACAAATGTCTATTATTCAGATAGTGTGTATAAGCACTTGATGGCACTTCCGTTTGCGATGGACAAATATGGGGATGCATGGCATTTGATGATGCTGGATGAAGAAAATCACTTCTATATGGGTGCAGAGGTGTTTGAGATTAACGGCGTTAAAATTGCGGATGTCTACGAAAAATCAAAATCGATCATGTCTTTCGAAAATGAAGCGTGGGCGATGGCGCAGTTTTCAAATACCATCAACTTTAAGGAAGCACTAGAAGCCATCGGCGTGGTGGAAAAGGATGCGCCGATTAAGCTTACAGTCAAGTCCATGGGGGGAGTCGATGGTGAAATCGAGATGAAGCCGCTGAGCTGGAACGATCTCGCCAGTGCTGAAATCGATGTGCTTGATGGCGAATCCTATGCTCCTACTTGGCTACAAAATGGAAACTATAGTGCTAAAGCACTGGATGACGACCATTTTTACATTCAATACAACGTTTGTGAAGACTCAAGTGACCTACCGATTAAAGACTTTTCAGCATCCATCGCATCAGAACTTGAAGCGAATGCCTATAAGAAGGTGATCGTCGATCTCAGATATAACTCAGGCGGCAACTCTGATGTCATCGAACCACTGCTTGAAATGCTTAAAAAGCAACGAGAAAAAGGCGATCTCACCTTCTATACGTTAATCGGAGGGAAGACGTTTTCTTCCGCGATTATCAACGCTGTCCAGTTAAAGGATGAGCTGGGGAGCATCTTGGTGGGTTCCCCGACGGGAGGCAATGTGAACCACTTTGGCGAGGTTCAAAGCTTCGAACTCCCAAATGCACCGATGATGGTCACCTATTCCGTGAAATATTTTGAAATGATCGAGGGCTATGATAAGGATTCACTTTATCCAGATCATGAAGTGACCGAATCTTTTGATGATTTCATCAAAGGATTAGATACTGCTGTGGAGTGGATAAAGAAACAGTAGCAGGGTTAAGTAACAGTCACATATAAAGCAAGGCGTGATGGTTCTTCCATAAAGAACCATCACGCCTATTTTTTATGGGCTTAAAGGTTGGTTTTTCCGTCTAACCGTTGATTTCAGCGAAAAGCTCAGAGATTAAAGCTTTAATTTCCTCGACCACTGAATCAGCTGCCACCTTTTTATTCACGCGCTTATCGCGTGTAACGATTTCTACCAATGATTCTTTAAGATTTTTTGGGCTGACGATGACGCGTACAGGTACGCCGAGTAAATCGGCATCTGCGAACATGAAGCCTGGTCGAACATCTCTGTCATCGTAAATGACTTCGATGTTTTGGTTTTGAAGCGTTTTATAGAGGTTGTCTGCAAAGCCTTTTGCTTCAGCATCATCTACACGTAAGCAGCAAAGGTGAACCTGCCATGGCGCGATAGTGATCGGCCAGATTGGACCGTAGTCGTCGTGTTTCGCTTCGCAGACCGATGCAGCAAGTCGGCCGACGCCGATACCATAGCAGCCCATGATTGGGTGCTGTGGTTCACCGTTCACGTCTTGATAAGTCATGCCCATGCCTTTAGAGTATTTGGTGCCGAGCTGGAAGATGTTACCCACCTCGATGCCTCTAGAAAGCTTGATGCTATGGTTACCACATTTAGGGCAGATACCGCCCTCTTGGATTTTTGATAGGTCGACATAATTGACGGGACCGTAGTCTCTTTCGAAGTTGAAGCCTGTGTAGTGGTAGTCCTTTTCATTGGCACCCACGACGAGGCTGTCGATGCCTTTTAAAGAGCGATCGAATAAGACGGTGACGTCTTTTGAAAGGCCTTTAGGACCGATAAAGCCTGCGACGATGCCAGAGTTTTCGGTGATGGTTGCTGGATAGACTTGGTCGCCTAGATGGTTGACGAGCTTGATGTCATTAATGTCCATGTCACCACGCGTGAAGACCACGACATAGCTATCGTCAGCGTTGCGCTGGTAAACGACGGCTTTACAGGACTGTTTAATGCTGGACTTTAAGAAGCCGGTGACTTCCTCGATGGTTTTCGCATCAGGCGTATGGACCTTAGTAAGTGGTGCGGCTGCCACGGTATCGTTTACGATGATGGTTTCTGCTGCCTCCATGTTTGCGCTGAAGTCACATGAATCGCAGATCGCCAGTGAGTCTTCGCCGATAGGTGTGAGTAGCATGAATTCGTGTGCGACCTTGCCGCCCATCATACCTGTATCGGATGCCACAGTGATGACCTCTGGGATGCCCGCGCGTTTGAAGATACGGTTATAGGCATCGAGGCACTTATCATAATACGCTTCGAGGTCTTCCTGTGTGAGGTGGAAGGAATAAGCGTCCTTCATGGTGAACTCGCGAACACGGATCAGTCCTGCTCGTGGGCGCGCTTCGTCTCTAAATTTGGTTTGAATCTGATAAATCATAAATGGATAACGGGAATAGGTGTTTGCATAGTCTCTGACGAGGTGGACGGCTGCTTCCTCGTGCGTCATGCCGAGGACCATAGGCGTGTCACCGCGGTCCTTAAAACGCAGGAGCTCACTGCCGATGCTTTGGTATCTTCCAGATTCTTCCCATAAGCTTCCTGGGAGGACTACTGGGAAGAGGACTTCCTGTCCGTCGATGGCATCCATTTCCTCGCGAATAATGTTTTCGATTTTGTGGGTGATGCGTTTAAGGGATGGATATTGGGAGAAGATACCGTTTGCCACGTTCTTCATGTATCCGCCTTTGATCATCAGTGCGTGGCTGTCCACGACACAGTCGGATGGTCTCTCTTTAAAGCGCTCACCGACGAGGTTTACAAGTTTCATAAGGGTTCCTCCTATTATATGATGGGTGATGAATTTAAAATAAAAAAGCCCTAAGCATATAGCTTAGGGCGAATGGACTCCGCGGTACCACCTAATTTCAGACGAGGTCTGCACTTGGATACAAACTGTCAGTACATTCTGTCTGGCAGTTGATATCGTATCCCGATAACGGGGGAAGCCGGTTGAACTTTCCGGGGTTAACCATGGGTTCACAGTTCAAAGCTAGGTTCGATGGATCATCTGTAGAGGCTTTCACCGGCCACCTCTTCTCTGAAACATAGACACATCTACTGGGCTTATCATTACTTTTAAACATATCGGATTTTAGCATGAAATACCGTGCTTTGTCAACTGTTTAGGCATTAATTTTCAGTCTTTTGATGGTTAAAGCTCCAGTTCACACCGAATTGGTCGGTGAGTGCACCATAAATCGCACCCCAGAATGTGTCCTGTAATGGTATGGTGATATTGGCACCCGCAGAGAGGCCTTCAAATATGCGTCTAATCTCTTCTTCAGAATCGAGGTTGAGATTTATCTGAACATTCATTCCTGGCTGATATTCACCCCATCGTTTAGCGAGACTATGGTCATTTTACCCATAAATGAGAGCCGTAATCATCGCACTAATGAAACAATTAAATTCGGCTTAAACCCTGATGATGTCATTATTTTAACTTTTGTCACCATTCATCTCTGCCAAATTCGATGGTCTTTGTTTTGAAAAATGTTTGACTGCATGGTTTAATTTGGGCATGAGGAAAGCATCCTCGATGAAACTTTTCTTAGGGGGTATTCATGAAATTTACTTCCCATATGTGTTGATGAGACCGATCTTAGTGCTTGCCGTTATCGCAGGTGGTATGAGTGGTGTGTTCACATTTGGATTACTCGATGCAGGCTTAATCGCTACACCATCACCAGGAAGTATCTTTGCACTTATGGCAATGGCACCTAAAGGTGGCTTATTACCAGTATTAGCAGGCGTATTAGTCTCTACAGTGGTATCGTTCTTAGTCGCTTCGTTCTTTATCAAGGGTAAAGGTGGCGATGATGATTTAGATCAAGCAAGAGCAGCGGTATCTTCCATGAAGGCAGAAGCTAAAGGCCAAGTAAAAACGTTTGTTAGAAAAATCGTCGTTGCTTGTGATACTGGCATGGGTTCTTCAGCAATGGGCGCTACGACGCTTAGAAAAAAAGTTAAAAACGCTGGACTCGACATCGAAGTCGTTAACACTACAATCGAAGATATTCCAGCGGATGCGGATATCGTCATCACTCACATGAATCTGGCGGACCGTGCAAAAGCAAAAGTGGCTTCAGCAGAACTCATCACCATCGATCAATTCGTAGGTAATCCTATCTATGATAGCCTGGTGGAAAGATTAAAAAAATAATTAAGCTCTAATCGCAGCAGTTAAGACAGCACTGGAGTTGTTGTAAGTCTTTCGAAGGATTTACAGCAACTCCTTTCAACATTTGTGGGCTTATTCAGTTTTGGCACTAATAAATAATGACATTAATGAGCAACTTACCAGCGAAACATTTGAATTTTAAGGATATAATAATACTAGAAAAGTTATCTGAAAATTTGAATGATAAATACCGTCGCTAATTATTAGGGGGTTGCCATGAATTGCACGAAACGTATCATCGAAATCATAAGTGTGCTGGTAGGGCGTACTGATTATATTTCCGTCTCCGATGTGGCTGACCAGTTAAGCATCAGCAAAAGAACCATTTTCAGGGAAATGGACGCTGTGGAGGATGTCCTGACCCATTTTGGCATGAAGCTTGATAAGAAGACGCGTCTCGGTGTAAAGCTCATAGCAACTTCGAGTCAAATCGACGCTTTTAGGAAATTTGCAGAAAACTGTACGGACAATGGCCTTGATCAAGAAACAAGGCAAAAAAAATTGATTATCGAACTCTTGAAGACGAGAGAGGCAAAGAAATTCTACTATTTTTCAAAGCTGTTCGATGTATCAGAGGCCACGATATCCTACGATATGGATAAGATTGAGCCTTGGTTTGATTCAAAGGGAATCAGACTCGTCAGAAAACCCGGGTATGGTGTCTTTTTGGAAGGCACCGAAAAACAGTTCAGAAAAGCCATCGTCGTTTTTTTTACCAAAACTATGATCATGAAGCCCTTCGAGACTTATTTAGCACGCAGGACGCCATAATGGGTGAGGTGCTCGATAAGAATACACTTATACAAGTAGGAGATATCCTACAGGCTTTCGGAAGTGTGCTCATCAACCACCTCACAGAAAATGCCCATATGGGGCTTACCATACACCTCACCATCGCCATTCAAAGGGTTAAACGCGGTGAGGCCATCACCATGAAAGGCGAGTTATTACAGTCCTTAAAAAAGGATGAGCTCTTTAAGATCGCTTACGAAATCGGCGCTAAAATCGAATCCGATTTCAATATTCGTTTTCCTGAGGATGAGATCGGCTATATCACGATGCATTTGAAGGGATCGAAGCTCAAAACGGGTAGCATCACTGAATCTGACGGCGTATTGATTTCTAATTTTGAAATGACACGTCTGGCTTCTCGGATGGTTCAAAAATTCGATGCCCTCAGTGGGCTTAACCTAAAGCAAGACAACCAACTCCTAATCGGCTTGGTGACACATTTGAGGCCTGCGATTTCTCGAATTTCCATGGAACGTAATAGGCAGGAAGCATTCCAGCAACGAAAAGTACGCATAGGCGTCGTATGTGCCAGTGGCATAGGCACCTCGAGTCTTCTATTATCCAGACTCGAAAAGACCTTTCCAGATATGGAGTTGGTTTCTCAGCTCTCAAAGGAAGCGGTATTGGAAGGTGAGGCAGAAGACATGGGGTTGGAGCTTCTCATTTCCACGATACAACTTGAGAGTGAAGCCATTCCTGTGATACAGGTTAATCCCTTATTGTTAGGGACAGATATCGATAAAATCAGCAAACTCCTCCCGATGATCAAGAGCAAGCCACGTGTTTTTCAACGACCTGAGTCTGATGAGTCGTCGGAGCAAATTAAGCGGATTAGAGACATCACTGAAGTGATTCTCTCCATAGAAGAGCACTTTGAAATCGTCCGAATCGGTTCGATTGCTTCCATGAAAGCGCTTATCAAGACAATCGCTTCCCACATGTCAGATCGATTTGTAGATGCCGTTCTTTTGCAAAAAGAACTGCTGTATCGGGAGAAGCTGGGAAGTACACTTATTCACGGAGAGCAAACCATTATTGTTCATACGAAGACAAACGCTGTTCAGAAGGCCAAGCTCGCACTTTGGCGAATGGATCAACCCTTGAAGCATGATTCAGGTGAAACCGTCAAGCTGGCGATCGTCATGTTGATACCAGAAAATGCTTCAAAAGTCTCGATGGAGCTTATGGGACGCATCAGTAAGGCGTTGATCGAACAGGATGCCTTCTTAAGCTTGCTGAAGTCCGGCGAATCCCCAGAAGTCATAACGGCGATCAAGTCGATCCTTCATGCTTGGCTCAGACAGAATATTAAGCGAGGTGACGGTTATGAATTCTAGCGTTCAAACAGTCGGTCGTTTCCTTAGCCGCATGGTGATGCCTAATATTAGTGCATTTATCGCATGGGGGATTATCACGACCCTTTTTCATAGGGTGGCGCTGGTCCAATGGGCCTCGGCGCAGTGGATTACGCATTGGCCATCGAGGACAGACCGGCTATGATCGTGGTAACCGACATTAACGACGAGCGCCTCAGCCGCGCATCACAGTTCATCACGAAAGAACGTGCAAAGGCTGCCGGTGTAGAACTGCATTATGTGAACACAGCGGCTTATGAAGATCCTATCGCTGAGCTCATGCGCCTCACGGATGGCTATGGATATGATGACGTCTTCGTCTATGCACCAGTGGAACAGTTGGTCCTTCAGGGAGACAAAATTTTAGCGAAGGACGGATGCATGAACTTCTTCGCAGGTCCTACAGACCACGGTTTCAGCGCAGCCATCAACTTATATAATGTGCATTATAGCAACACCCATATTATGGGCTCAACAGGTGGTAATACAGATGACCTGAAGGAAGCGCTGGACATGTCGGCAAAAGGACTTATCAACCCTTCTGTCATGCTGACACATATCGGCGGCATGGATGCAGCTATCGATGCTATTAAGGATTTACCGAAGATCCCAGGTGGTAAAAAGCTTATCTACAACTTCATCGAGATGCCGCTTACAGCCATCGATGATTTTAAAAAGCTCGGCGAAACAGATGAGCGTTTCAAAAACCTTCACGAACTTGTAGTGAAGCATAGTGGTCTATGGAACACAGAAGCAGAAAACTATCTGCTTGAAAACTTTAGCGTTTAAAGAAGATTTAGATAGGGGACGAAAGAAATGGAGAGATTTGAAGTCGTATTAACAAACGCGCATGGCTTACATGCAAGGCCAGCTGGCATGCTTGTTCAAACCAGCGGAAAGTTCAAAAGTGAGATCAACATTCTAAAAGGCGAAATCAAAGCAAATGCGAAAAGCCTCTTAAGCATGATGAAGCTCGCAGCTTCTAAGGGAGATCAATTGACGGTCGAGATAAATGGTGAAGATGCAGATGATGCTGCGAAGGCATTAAAAGCACTATTTGATTCGTCATTTGGCGAGTAAGCATTTCGAAATTGATTAATAGTAAAAGGGATCAGATGGGCTTCGATGAGGAAGCGTGTCTGATCCCTTTTTGATGGGGTTATCTAGGAAACATTTTTGTTAGCAAGCGACGATTTCTTTGATGCTAAACTCACGACCGGTGAGGAGTGTTGACTGGTCAGAATGACAGTTCGGACAAACTCTCCGGTGTTCCACTAGGTTGAACTGCTCATGGCAGCTGTTACAAGCCGCCATGGCAGGGACGATGATGATTTCCAGTTTGGTATGTGCATAGGGGGTATCGTTCACCGCGGCGGGGAAGCAGGACTCAAGAAACTTAGGGACGGCTGATGAAAGCTGACCCACCTCGAGTACGATCTTTTCCACCTGTGAAAGGTCGTTTTCGGCGACGAATCGGTCGACGATTTTTATGATTTCAAAGACGATGCCAAGCTCGTGCATCTGTTCCTCCTCTTAGATGATGATTATCTCTTTTCAGAGAAGGGGTTGATCTTATTCAGTGTGATTTTCGCTTTGCGCTTCAATGCTGTTTTCATCACGTGCTTTGGTAGGGCGTCGATCTCAAAGCCCTTTACATCATAGACACGCTCAAGCTTGATGGCATCAAATTTACATCTGAGGGTACACGCGCCACAACCGACACAAAGATAGGAATCAACCTTCGTTGCACCGCAGCCGAGGCAGCGTGATGTTTCCTTCGCGATTTGCTCTTCCGTTAGAATCCCTCTGAGGTCTTTAAAGGTGGATTTTGAGAGTTTGCCATCTATCGGGTTCAGACGTTGTCTTTCCGTTCCGTCGTAATCTATCGCTTCCGCCAGGTTCTCTTTGCTTAGCATTTTATAGGCGTGCATGTCTCTACCAAACAGAAGGGATTGGCCATTTTGAACAAATCGGTGGATGGAGACGGCTGCTTCCTTTCCTGCTGCGATGGCATCGATGGCAAGTCTAGGCCCGCTCGCGACATCGCCCCCAGCAAAGATATCTGCTTTTGAGGATTGTAGGGTAATGGGATTGACCTCGATGGTGTTTCTAGGCGTGAGATTAACACCTTCACCTGCTAATAAGGACCCGTAATCGTAGGTTTGGCCGACACTGAGGATTACGTAATCGCATAGGACCACCGTTCTGTTTGCATGATCAAACTGTGGTGAGAATCTTCCATTTGAGTCTACTGTGGAGACGCATTTTGTAAACTCCACGCCTGTTACACGACCATTTTCAGTGATGATACGCGTAGGTCCCCAACCGTTCTCGATGCCAATTTCTTCTTCAAGGGCTTCGTGAACCTCTTCTTTATGGGCTGGCATACCTTCTCTGGATTCTAAGCAATAGAGCTCGGTTTGAATGACACCGGAAAGTCTCGCAGCACTTCTCGCCACATCGATGGCCACGTTTCCACCGCCGATGACGACGACTCTTCCGCCGACTGCGCTTTGTTTTCCGAGGTTGAGGTCTCTTAAGAAATCAACACCACTTAAAACCTCAGGCGTATTTTCGCCCTCAATGCCGAGTTTTCGTCCAGCCTGTGCACCAATCGCTACATAAAATGCGTTGAAGCCTTGCTTTCTTAGGTCTTCGAGGGTAAGGTCCTTACCGATTTCTACTCCAGTGACGAACTTGACACCCATTTCTTTGATGACTTCGATTTCAGCATTTAGTACGTCTTTTTCCAGACGGTAGGATGGAATGCCTAAGGTAAGCATGCCGCCTAGCTTTTGTTCCTTTTCAAACACGGTGATGTCGTAGCCATCCAGTGCGAGATCATAGGCACAGGTCAGACCGGATGGTCCTGATCCGATAATGGC
>Ga0075012_10001296_pt1 | contig 25902 bp, 21 predicted proteins | sample All_14_2_FD_71474 | JGI IMG/M metagenome (GOLD analysis project Ga0075012, IMG submission 71474) | Freshwater microbial communities in response to fracking from Pennsylvania, USA - Allegheny Zone_MetaG_DW_15 | ecosystem: Environmental > Aquatic > Deep subsurface > Groundwater > Drilled...
TTGCAATATTGATTGATGATAATTACGATATGGATTGACGAATCCAGCCTTATTTGTCAATCTCAATCACCGTGGCGACCACGTTTTTCCCTTTCAGCTCGCAGGAGAATTCCACGGCGTCGGGGGCACTGAACTTCACGTTAGCCACTTCCTCTTGTGCAATGGCCTCCCGCACCTTGCCGAGGTAAGTGCTTTGGCGGCTCGTATTGATTCGGCTGTTGAGGGCGTTCCAGTCCAGTTGCGACTTGCTCACCACCACGGCGATATAGTCCCGCTTACCCTTGTCGTCGGGCGTCATGGAGTGGTCCTTCGGGAAGAGGCGGGTGCCTGTGATGCCACAGTAGGGCGAGTGCTTTTCGGTATATGGGAAGAGCACGTAGCTGCTGCCGTCCACCTCTTGGCCGAATACATACACGTAGCACTCGATGGAATTGGTGATGGCCACCTTGAACTTCGTGCCGAGCTTCATCGGCGCACGGGTGCGGAAATTGTGGTCGCCAGCCGCTTGCAGCGGGATGAGGGTCTGCGTGGCGTTGTCCACGAGGCCGAATTTCACCGAAAGCTTGTTCGGGTCGTATTTGGCGGCGTCGCCCATCGGGTACAGGCCGTAGGCTTCCTTCGTGAAATGCTCGAAAGCTTGATAGGGAATCCATGCCGTGCCGTTGTTGCCCCACTCCGGCCCCCACGAGTTCATGATTTGCACCATCTCCCGGTCGTCGTCGTAGCCGATGACACACATCGCATGGCCGCTAAAGCCGTAGCCGCTATAGTCCCGCTGCGTCGGTTGCCAAACGTTTTTGCCCACCATATCCTGCATGAAGGTGCCGCCGACCATCATGCCGATGACCACGGGGGCGCCCTGCGCCAAGTGCTGCTTGATGCCGTTCATGTCGAGGCCGTAGTCGTTGCCGCCCTGCGAGAGGCGGTTGTAGCCCTTGGTGCGGAACTGCGCCGCCTCAGTCGCTTGCGACTGGGTGGGCTGGCGGCTGCAATCGCTGTCGTCGTAGCCGAACTTGGAGAAGGGGAGGTCGCCGTGCTTGAGCAGGGTTTCCATGGCGTTGTTCATGTAGGCGCCGTTGCAGCCGTCGAGGGCGATCTGGTTGTAGAGGTAGGATGGGCTGAACACCACATTATTTGGGTCAACGCCCGTGGCCCGTGCTTGCAGGATGGTGCGGGCGGCGTAGCTGCTGGCCCAGCCCACGCAGGAGCCTTGGTTGCCCTGGTGCATCCGCTTGGGGGCGTATTTCAGCAGGGAAATGGAGCTTGGGAGCTGGTTTTCCGCACCGCCGTAGCTGGTGGAAAGTGGCTCGAACACATCGGCTTTGTCGTATTCCGCTTCGCTCAAAACGGCACCGAAGGTGAATTGCTCCTGCTCATCGCCGCCCCCGGACAAATCGCCGCTGCCGCTGAGGTCGCCACAGCCACCGCTCATGAAGTACCAGATGGCAAGGCCCGCCAGCACGACCAGCAGCAGTTTCGGTTTTTTGAACAAAAAACCAAGTACTAGCGGCAAAAACTGAAGCAGGCCGCCCATGCCTCCACCGCCGCTTGAGCCACGGTTTTGGTTGCCACTGTTTTCCCTCCTGGGCTGTTCGGGGTCTTGTTCCATCCTGATTGGCATAGCGTTCGTTTTTTTGTTAGTAAAAAATAAGGCGGGAAAAATAGGAAAAATCGGTGTCAAACTGACTTGCCGAAGTTTTAATGCTTTTTTATAAAACAAAAAGCCAACAGCAAATCAAGTATGCCGTTGGCTTTTTACCCACGAAGCTATTTCTGACGAAAATTTATTTACCGCTCGCCAACTCCAACCTTTCCATCAACCTCGACGAGACCCGCAGGAAGTCCATCTCGGTGATGATGCCGACGAGTTCGTTGTCCTTTTCGTGGACGACGGGCAGGCAACCCACCTTGTGCTCCCGCATGATTTTCAGGGCGCCCATGATGGAGGTCTTCGGCGTCACGGTCAGCGGCTTGTCCAGCATGATGTCCTTCACGAGGGAATTGGGCGTCTTCTTGCTCAGCTTGTTCTGCTGCGAATAGTGGCGCAACAGGTGCCGGGAGGTGACGAGGCCGACTAGCCTACCCTTGGCATCCTCGACGGGCATGTAACGGATCTTGCGCCAGTTCATCATTTCGGCCACGAAGTCAATCATGTCGTCTTTCTGGACGGTGATGAGGTCGGTGGTCATGAACTCCTCGACCCGCAGGCGGCTGGGCACATATTCTTCGAGTTCGGAGGGTTCGGGTAAGGGCCAAGTATGCACGGGCATTTCCTTTTCCTGGTTTTTGACGATGCAAGCCGTCACGACGGCAGTTGCCTCGTCGGTGGTGATGGAATCTTTTAGTTTGGTGAAGGCCCGCAATTGCCAGCGGGCGCCGGTCATGTGGGCTTCGGCCCGGTCGTGGATGATGCCGAGGTAGCGGTCAATGTCGCCAGCATCCACGCCTTTCGACTCCAGACCCTCTTTGGCCAATGGCAACAACTCCTTGATAATGAGGTCGGTAGCGGAATATTTCTTGTCGTCAAACCAAGTGAACTTGGTGTCAATACCGAACTGGGCAGCCTTCATGAAATTGTCCCGAACGTCTTCCCAGGAGAGTTTCTTGGTCACGTCCTCGCAGTTTTTCCGCAAGCCGATCATGGCGCCGAGCCAGAAAGCTGCATTGGCCACTTCGTCCACCACGGTCGGCCCCGAAGGCAACACCCTCGCCTCGATGCGGAGGTGCGGCTGGCCGTTGTCGCTGATGCCGTAGCAGGGGCGGTTCCAGCGGTAAACGGTGGAGTTGTGTACCTGTAGCGCCTTGAGCTTTGGCGTTTTTTTCTTCATGATTTGCTCGATGGAATCCTCAACCTCGTCGGCGGTCATCAGCACCCGGAAGCGGGCGATGTCTTCCTTGTAGATTTCGAGGATGGAGCCGTGCAGCCAGCCGTTGCCGAAATTGACACGGGGGCTGCGCTCCCGCAGGTGGTCATGCGAGGTGCGGGTATCGAGCGACTGCTGGAAGAGGGCGATGCGGGTCTCGTGCCAGAGCCGCTTGCCGAATACGAGCGGCGAGTTGGCAGCGATGGCGATGGTAGGCCCGGTGAGCGCTTGCGCAATATTGTACAGGCAAACGAAGTCCTTGGGTTCTACTTGCAGGTGAACCTGAAAGCTAGTGTTGCAGGCTTCGAGCAGCGGCGACTCGTGCTTCACGTGCAGCTCATCAATGCCGCTGAGGTTCAGCTCGAAGGCGTTGCCGATGAGGTGGCTCTGGAGCGCCCGCATGAGGCCCATGTAGCGGGGCTTTTCCGTTAGGTTTTCGAGGTCGAGGTCGGTTTTGCGCAGGGTGGGCAATATGCCCGTGAGCGCAAGGTTTGCCCCCATTGTTTTCAGCGTCTTTCGGATGGCGGCGAGGTTCACAAGGTTTTCATCTTCCATCTGCCGGAAGCACCTGCCCGTGAACTCGACGGGGGTCATGTTTGTCTCTAGGTTGAACTGTGCCAGTTCCGTGTCGAGCCAGGCACAATCTTTCATGGCCTGGATGACTTTCATGTTGATTTTGGCCGGTTTGTAGGTTTTGCTGTCCACGATGCACATTTCCTGCTCCGCCCCGATGCGGCTGATGCCTTTTTCGAACCAGTCGTGCTCAATCATGTACTCCAGTGACTGGAGGTCGTTCAGGAGATTGCGCATGAAGGTTTGCAGTTCGCCGTGGTCTTTTGCTACCGATACTTTTGCTTCGCCCATGAGTAGAATTGTTTGAGAATGCTAGAAGGATGTTTGTTGTAAATTGTTATGCCGCAGGAAGGCTGGGTGGGTTTGGGTGTTTGAACTTGAGTGGACGAAAATGCAGACCCCTATCTACCAAGCAGTTTCCTTTCAGCAAAAGAATCATATTTGTTGAAATTAGTCAAATTTGTGGCTAAATAAAATTTTTTGGAGCATGTTCGGCGTTTTAGGGAATAAACCTTTGTCAATGAAAAAATCAGCGTTACTTATCCTTGTGGCTTTGGCCTTTTTTTCTTGTAAAAAAGAGACCGAACCGCCCCGCACCCGCATCAAGGTTGGCAACCTGAAGTTTTCCGTGGATCCCACGTTCAACCCGGCCTTCACATACTATATCCCCATCAACAGCGTCAACCTTGGGGCCTTCGCCCAATTGGATGCCGAGGGCATTGACACCAGCGAGATAAAAAGCATCCGACCCAGCCGGGCCACGCTCACCGCCCTGTTCGGCAACGGCAACCTCGATTTTATTGATGCTGCCTCCATCCGCCTCTGCCTCCTCAGCGACAACAAGGAAAACTGCGGCCAAGAGGCTTTCTACCGTGACCCCACCCCTTTCGACGTGGGCGCCGAGTTGGAACTCGGCGGTAGTGCCGTGAACGACATCCGTGATTTTGTGTTGCAAAAACAGATCAATGTGCAGGTGAAATTCGAGCGGCTGCGGGACGTGCCGGAAGGCTCCTTCGAGGTGATTTTGGCGATGGAGTTCGAGGTGAGGTGAGATGAGAAGTTTCGAGGTGTGAGCTTTGAGTTGGTACTACTTTTTGCAAAACATAACAATAACGGCATGAAAAAGCCGCCTAGCAGTTTGTCGCTAGGCGGCCTTTTCTTTTTACCGTTAGACTAAGTTCAACTCAGAACTTAGAACTCAATTTATCGTCAACATGTCGTGCATGATGTTCAGCGTTTCAAGGAGGTAAACGTCCTTCTTGATGCCTTTCAGCCACTCATCATTGCGGGCTTTTTTGCTTTCGTCGGCGTTGATGCTGACCATGTCCACCGATAGGTTTTGGATGCTAGTAAGCACTTCCCGGTCGAAAAGCTTGTCGTACATGGTATCCTGTTCGTCCAGCGCTTTGTTTTCGGCCAAGTACTCGTCCAAGTTGAGCGTGTGCTTGGTGTCATCCTTCAGCGCCTTCAATTGGCGGGCACGCTCGTCAATTTTCTGGAACACCTCGTTGTTCTTGATGCGGGTATTGGCCAATTCCTTGATTTTAGGGAGTGTTGCCAAGGAATATACCTTTTGGCCGTAAGGCACAGGGTCTATCTGGGTCCACTCCATCGGGAAGTCTTCTTCTTTCTCGCCCAAGTCAACATAGAGCCAGTTGTTGGGGAAAATAATGTCAGGAACAACGCCTTTGAGCTGCGTAGAACCGCCGTTCACACGGAAGAATTTCTGCACGGTGAGCTTCACCTCGCCGAGCGGTTTTACTTCCTGGTTGCCACGCACCACGGCGTCGAGGTCGAAGAAGCGCTGCACCGTGCCCTTTCCGAACGTGGAATTGCCCGTGCCAACGATGACAGCCCGACCGTAGTCTTGCAGCGCTGCCGCAAGGATTTCGGAAGCCGATGCGCTGAACTGGTCCACCATCACGATGAGGGGGCCGTTGTACTGAACGCTTGGGTCGTCGTCGGTGAGCACCTCTGGGGTGCGGGCACGTGATTTTACCTGCACGATGGGGCCTTCTTCTACGAAGTAGCCGCCCATCGTCACCACGTCACGGAGCGAGCCGCCTCCATTCCCACGCAGGTCGAGGATGATGCCCTTGACGTTATTTTGCTTGAGTTTTTCCAATTCAACAGCGATGTCCTCGGCGCAGCGGCGGCCATCTTTGTTGTTGAAATCGGCGTAGAATTTCGGCAGACGGATGTAGCCTATGTTCTCGTTCTGCGGCGATTTGATGAGCAGGGATTTTGCGAAGCCTTCCTCCAAAATTACAATATCACGCTCAATGGTGATTTCCTCGGAAGTGCTGCCTTCGGCTTTTTTGATGAAAAGCGTCACTTTCGTTCCCGGCTTGCCCCGGATAAGTTGCACTACGTCGTTGATAACCATGCCTGTGAGGTCGGTCCATTCGGCGTCGCCTTCCTGTTTCACCTTCACAATCTTGTCATTCTCCTTCAGGATGCCCTGCTTCCAAGCTGGGCCGCCGACGATGATTTCGCTGACCTTGGTGTTCTCGCCGTCCGTCTGCAGGCGGGCGCCGATGCCTTCCAAGCGGCCAGACATGCTGATGTCGAAGTTCTGTTTGTCAACAGGCTCGTAGTACTCAGTATGCGGGTCGAAGATATTGGTGAAGGCGTTGAGATACATGCTCAGGTAGTCGTTGCGCTTGCGTTTTTCCAAGCGCTCGTACCAGTCGTCATAGACCTTGAGCACGTCCTTGCGAGCTTCGGCTTCCAGTTCCGTCTCTGTTTTATCCTTGAAATCGGCTTCGCCTTTTTCTTTTTTCTCCAGCTTTTCGGTGTAGCGGCTGAGCACTTCCCACTTCATTTGCTGGCGCCAATATTCTTTCAGTTGTTGGTCGTCCTTTGCAAATGGTTTTTTGTCGCTATCAGTTTCGATGGCTTCTTTTTCCTTGAAATTGAACGGCTTGGCAAGTAATTCCCGGTACCAGGCTTGCGTCTTTTTGATACCAGCGTCTTGCAGTTTCGTGGCTAGGTCGAGGAAGGCGAATGTACCTTCGTTGGCTTCGTCGTCCAGCTTTTTCTTCCAAGGGTCCAACTGGTTCACGTCCGATTGGGTCAGCCAGCGGCGGCTGCCGTCGAGGCGGTCGAGGAAGAGGTCGTGCAGTTTCTCCGAAAGATTATCGTTCACTTCCAGTGGCTGGTAGTGGTAGTAGTTCAGGTCGGTCAGGATGGACTGCATCAGGGTTGCCTCTTTCTGCGCATTGTTGACGGGCAGGTAAAAGGCCCAAAGCAAAGCAGCAGCAGCCACGAGGGTGAGCAGGAGACCTTTGTTTTTCATAATCACTTCTTTAATGCGGTTTAAAATTGATATTTGTTGCGGGTGGTCAGTCATTTCTTGAGTTATTGGACAAAATTGGAACACCAAAGTTAAGGGGGCCGCAACTAGAATCCCAATCTGACCAACAAGTTTACAATTAATGCCAAATAAATGTTTTCGACAGCAGCGGAGGGGATACTTTTTAACGCTGTTTTAACCACTGGACGCTAAGGACGATTTTTTTTCAAAATGATTGCATCGTCCTGTAAAATCCCTACATTTTTGCCAAAATACTTGCCAAAAGTAGCGGGTGAGCAGGTCAGCGAGTGAACGGGTGAAAAACCTTGATGAGCTTGCTCACCTGCTCACTCGCTCATTTCCTCACTCTCTCCTGCTCAGAGACCTTGAAAATGAACAAAATCAAAATATTCAACGACCCGGTTTACGGCTTCACGAGCATCCCGCACGGCATCCTGCTCGACCTGGTGGACCACCCGTACTTCCAGCGGCTGCGGCGCATCAAGCAGGTGAGCCTGACGCACTACGTGTATCCGGGGGCGCTGCACACCCGCTTCCACCATGCGCTGGGGGCGCTGCACCTCATGTGCCAATCCATTGACGTGCTGCGCTCGAAAGACGTGGACATCACCGACAAGGAGGCTGAGGGTGTCAAAATCGCCATCCTACTGCACGACATCGGGCATGGGCCGTTCTCGCACACGCTTGAGCACACGCTCATCAACGTCCACCACGAGGAGCTTTCGCTGCGTTTCATGGAGCGGCTTAACGAAGTTTTCCACGGAAAACTCGGCCTCGCCATTCGCATTTTCAAGGATGAATACCCGAAACAGTTCCTCCACCAGCTCGTCTCCGGTCAGCTCGACATGGACCGCATGGACTACCTCAACCGGGACAGCTATTTTACGGGCGTGTCCGAGGGCGTCATCGGCTTCGACCGCATCATCAAAATGCTGGCCGTACACGACGGCGAACTGGTGGTGGAGGAAAAAGGCGTTTATTCCATCGAAAAATTCCTCATTGCACGGCGGCTCATGTACTGGCAGGTTTACCTACACAAAACCGTGCTGGCCGCCGAGCAGATGCTCATCAAAACCCTCCAACGTGCCAAGGAACTGGCCATGGCCGGAGAACAGCTCGATGTGCCCCGCAGCCTTGCTTTTTTTCTGTACCAAAATGTTTCGTTGGAAAATTTTGACGCAAACCTGCCCGAAATGCTCGGCCACTTCGCCCGGCTCGACGACTACGACATCTTCGCTGCGCTGAAAAATTTCGCCGACCACCCCGACCCACTGCTGGCCTACCTCGCCGACAGCATCATCGCCCGGCGCATTTTCAGGATTGAACTGCGGAACACGCCTTTCGAGGAGGCGCATGTGGAGAAAGTGAAGGAAACCATAAAAGACCGATTCAACACTTTTGGGGATGGGTACATGGACTACCTCATCATGTCCGGCGAGCAAACGAACCATGCCTACAACACGGCCAAGGACGAAATCAAAATCCTGTACAAGGATGGCTCGGTGCTGCCCATCTCGCAGGTCATGGACTTTGGCCTCCAGACCAATATTTCCCGAAAATACTACCTCTGCTACCCGAAAATCAGCATAGCCTAATCGTTTTTTCAATAAAAAAATGAAAACCCATGCTGCGTGATTTGAAATACCTCGTTGCTTATTTGATGCCCCTTTCGGGCTACCTCGCCGTGCTTTGGCAGGGCGGATGGTCATTTTCCACGGTGGTGCTGGCCTTCGTGATTTTGCCGATTTTGGAACAAATCATCGGCGGTAGCGACCGCAACCTGACGCCGCAGGAGGAGGTGGAAAAAAGTGCCTCGCCCTTTTTCGATGTATTGCTCTACCTCAATCTGCCGTTGCTGCTCGGCCTGCTCTGGCTTTACCTTTCGGCCATGACCTCCGGCGGTTTGGCTTGGCACGAAACGCTGGGACTGACGCTCAGCGTGGGCATCGTCGTCGGCAGCCTGGGCATCAACGTGGCACACGAACTCGGCCACCGACAGACTTTCCATGAAACACTGATGGCGAAAATCCTACTCACCACGGCGCTTTACACCCAGTTCAACATCGAGCACAACCGGGGCCACCACCGCTGGGTTGGCACCGACGAAGACCCCAGCAGCGCCCGCCTCGGCGAGCCGCTTTACAGCTTCTGGTTCCGCTCCGTTTTTGGCACTTACGTGAATGCCTGGCGGCTGGAGAACGCCCGCCTGCGGCAGGAGGGCAAGCCTGTTTTTTCGCTCCGCAATGAAATGGTTTGGTTCCAACTGGCGCACCTGGCCTACTTGGCGCTGATCTGGTGGCAGTTTGGTTGGCTGGGTGTTGGCTTCGCTGTGGCCGTGGCCGTGGTTGGTTTCCTGCTGCTCGAAACGGTGAACTACATCGAGCACTACGGCCTCCGCCGCAAGCGCTTGGCTTCCGGCCATTACGAGATTGTGACGCCCCGCCATTCCTGGAACTCGGACCACGAGCTTGGCCGCATTTTTTTGTATGAACTTACCCGCCACAGCGATCACCACTACAAGGCCAGCCGTAAGTATCAAATCCTCCGCCACTTCGACGAAAGCCCGCAGTTGCCGCACGGCTACCCTGCTACGCTGCTACTGGCATTTCTGCCGCCCGTGTGGTTTCGGGTGATGGATGGACGGGTGAGGCAGGTGGGGGCTTGACCTCAAGCATTGCCCATTTTGTTTTTCTTTTTGCGGAGCAAAAAAATGGACAAAGCGGCGAGCGCCAGCACGGCTGCTCCAATGGTCCATTTGTAATCGCTGAGTTTCCAACCAAAATCCAATGCGCTGGCATCCCCAAACTGCACAAAAGCGGCCCAATAGTACGGGTGGCTACCTTCCGTGTCAGCACCTTTTAGGTAGGTGAGGCGGGCCTTTTGGATGGCCTCGTCCTTGGAGCAGCCTTTTTTCAGGAACTGGTAGTAATGCAGCATGATGTCGGAGGTAGTGCAGTCGTCCACCGACCAGAAGCTGGTGAGTACGCTGGCACTGCCTGCCAGTAGAAAACTACGGGCCATACTGATGACGCCTTCGCCGTGCTGGAGCTTGCCGCTGCCTGTGTTGCAGGCGCTGAGTACTGTCAGGGCTGCATTTAGGCGCATTTGGTCGAGGTCAATCTGCGGCAGAAAATCGTCAGTGAAGAAGATTTTGTTCAGGCTGGGCGAGCTGTCGTCAATGCAGGCATGGGTGGCTAGGTGCAAAATGCCGAAATTGGGCGCATCGAGCAGGAAAGCCTTTGAAATGGCTGCGTTGGAAAAAACGGCCTTGCCGCCCAGTATTTTTTGGATGGCCGCTACTTCCTGCTGGTTGCAGGAGAGGCTGGAAAGCTGGTTCCCGGTACATGCCCGGCTCGTGCTGACGGATTCTTCTCCGAAGCTCGGCGCATAGCCCAAAAACACGGATTCGTCTGCCAGTTTCTTTGGTAATCTTTGGGTGTTGGTCAATAGCGTTGCGGAGTAATGATAGGAAATGGCGTAATCCTCGAAGAGATAATCCAAGCTTTTTGGAGAAAAATCAGACTTGCCGTTGCTCGTTTTTCGCAGTAAAACCTCAAACGGCAGGTAGTTCAGCACATCGTCCGGGATGATGACCAATTGTTCAATATCGTTCGGCAAAGCTTCCAAACCTTCCTTCAAAAGCGAGCCATACAATGCACAGGCATGAAGCGAAAAGCTGTTGAAATCATTGGCAAAACGCTCGCTGGTGGGTGGTTGCGAGATGATTTCCCGCAACTGACTCAGGTGCTCCTCAATGGCCGACCTATCCTTGATGGGGTAAGCAGCGATTTGTTTTTTTGTCAAAAAGAAAACGTAGCCACGGTGTGGCCCCAGCATGTATTCCACCAAAGCAGCGTCCTCGCTGGGCAGCCTGTCCCTGATGGCGGCAATGGAGGCGGCATCGGTTTGGTATTTCAGGTGGAAATAGTCGGGGTAGCGTGATTCAAGCAATTGGTTGAATTTGTTGCGAGCTTCCTTTAGTTCAAACACCTTGTTTTCCCAATCCCTAAGCTTGGCTTCGGCGTCGGGTGTGGTTTTTTGCTGGCTTTCCAGCAATTTTTTTTCATAAAAAGAAATCTGCGCCTGCAAGTCCCGCTCCCTGTCCAACAAACTGTCTGGGATGCCCGCAAAGCCCTTTGCCATTTGGTCACGGATGGACTCGAAAAGCAAGACGGCCTTGTTGCTTTCGGCAAATGCAAAAGCCTGCTCCAAATAAGTTTGTTGGCCAGTGGCACGGTGTAATTCAAGGGCCACTTCAATGCCTTGCTCGTAGATGCCGACCGCCTTTTCGCTCAGTGTATGCTTGGAGCCTTCGGCGAGGTAGCCTTGGCGGATGCTGTTAATCAGTTTGGCCATGAGCGAATAACAGTTATTAGCTGCCTTCAAATCGGCCAGATTGCCTTTGCCCGTTTTATAAGCGCTGAATAATGCCTTTGCCTTGCCGCCCAGGATGGTCAAGGCATCCAGTTTGTTGATATAAGTTTCGATTTTAGGGTTCTGCCGTGTATCCTCGGTATTGAAGCCTGCGGCAATATCTTTTAATGCTTCTTGGTAATGTTTTAAGGCAGTTGAATAATCCTTCATGTCCACATAGACGCTGGCTATGTTTGAAATTGCCAGCGCCTTTTGCGGATGGTGGGCGAAAATGGCATATTCCTTTTCGGTAGCTTTTTTCTGTTGGTTGAAATTGTTGAGTGCAAGCTGGTAATTCCCTTCTGATTGGTAGATTTTTCCAAGAATCTGCCAAGTTTTATAATCCTCCAACAAGTCGTATTTGGCATTGATTGCCTTGGCTTTATTGGCGTAGTCAAGTGCCTTTTTCTTATCGCCTTGCTGAAGGTAAATTTCCGCTAAATCCACATAAGCATACCAGCGGGTCTGTTCAAAAAACTCTACTCTTTCCAGCTTTTCTAAAATTGCGAGGCTTTTTTGGTAGTATTTTAATGCTTCGTCAAGCTTGTTTTGTGATTTGTAGGCACTTCCAATTTCTCGAAGGGTTCGACCAGTGTCATGGGAATTTGGGCCACGTGTCTCGATTGCTAGGGCTAGGGCTTTTTTAAGATAGTTTATAGATTCGTCGTAATCACCAAGTGTAGAATAAGTATAGGCTGCATTTGAATAATTTATACCAAGATTTACTTTATCAAAAGTTATGTTTTTATGCATTTCTATCACCTCATGATAATATTGAAGTGCCTTAAAGTAATTGCCTTCATTGTCGTAAACTAGTGCCAACATGGCTATTGTTGTTATATAGGACGGAGAAGTTTTCGAAAGGTATTCATTTGCGAACTCATTTGCAAATTTTACGGTTGTTTCGAGGCTATCATATTGTTCTAAGTAATAATAGGCTGTTCCTAGTGAGTTAAGACATTCTACATACTTTTCTAAATTGTTGGCTTTTTTTAGAGGGTTTTTAACTTGATTTAAAATACTTACAGCTTTAGGAATATCGCCTGGTATCAATCTAGCACCTTCTTCATATTTCTGTAATAAACCTTTAATATGCTTATCATTTGTGCTGTTTTGGCTCCAAAGCAGGTTAAGTGTTGATAAAAAAGCCAATATAGTTAAGGCTGTCAGTAAAAATGTATTGGCAAGCAGAGCACTCAGTTTTTTCATGCTTAAATTCAAGTTAATGTTCTGTTTCAACTCCTGGTGCTTAATATGATGTAGTTCGCCCTGCTACCATAAAATGATAACAGGGCGAACAATTCGGTTAAGTCAACATGTAAAATTAGTTATTTACACGAACTATCTTCACAGTTTTTGTCCAATTGTTAGTTGAGATGCGAAGATAGTAGAATCCCGGAGGTATGGAAGCTAATTCAAGCTTTGAGGTTTGTTGGCCACTGTATGTGGTAAGTTCAGACAATGATTTAACAACCTCGCCATTGGCATTCAAGCAATCAAACCTTACTTGCCCTTGTTCATCAGTAATAAATTGCACAGTTACCTCATCCGTGAAAGGGTTGGGAGATACGACAACTCCGTCGAGTAAACTCGGGGATTTTGTATTCCTGTTAAAAGACTCTATTGGTTGACCTTCAGTTAAGGATTCGGTGCTAATGGTTTCTATGTTATGCCCATCATTTGATATGACGAGGTTTTTTGGGGCCGAACGATAATAGCAACAGATTTCTTTAGTTATAGAATGAAGCGGGTCAGTTGCAGGTAAAAGGCCAAAAAAATTAGAAGGCCACAAGTACTGATTGTTTGTAGGATATGGCCTGTACCCAGTTGGGCTGTTTGCGTCGGGTGTCACTAATTGTGTTAGAAAAGTAAAGGATGGGTTTCCTTGGCCTTCATACAAAGCACAAATTGAAGATAGATCATCTTCTAGGTTAATAGTGGCAACATAGAAACCAAAGTAATTAACCATTTGAAGACTGGTAATTTGGACATAATCACTGAGTCCAGTTCCTAGTAGATTGTAATAAACATAGAGAGGGAGCTGTGAGTCTAAATCATTAGTAATTGTGGTGACATAAATATTAAGGTGAAGTATGTTATCACTTCCCAATTTAACACAATGCGTTTCAGGATCCATTTCATGACTCCCCCAATTGGTTTTGATTGGAGTCGGGGGAAAAACATTCCCTCCCCCCTCTTGCGCAATCCCAAAATTCAAACAAAACAAAGTCAGCAGAAGAGCGCCAACCGCTTCCTTAAGGTAAATTCTAATTTTCATAAATGTTAATGTTTTTAGATGAAAAAATTGAGTTTTAACACCTAAAAACAATGCTTCTAAGCCGATTGCTCACCTCGACATAAAAATGGTGAATGGGGTTAGAGAGAGCGATAAAAAAAGAGCGAGCGCATTTTCGTTTGCTTATCTGTACCGTGTGTACTGCCAGGAAAAAGGTAACCCAAAGCGGCATTTATTTTTTCGAAAAAAATGATTTGCTGTGCTCGAAGGGGATTTTTACAAAAGCTAAAGCAATCATGGTGATTTCTGGCATCTGCACAAAACTACGCAGTTTGGAATGCCATCAATGGACCAAAAAGCAAGCTTGCAGAATGAACTAACAACTCTGTTGAAATGACATAATAGCTTGGCAGACAGGCGCTTGCTCTTTTTTTCAAAAAGGCCCGTTTGTGATTTGAAATGAAGTGGAGAAGTATTGGTTTTTTGACTCCAGTTCAAAAAAAACTACCTTCGCTGCATAAAAAAACTGTCTGGCTCATTACCTTTTTTAATAAAAGATAATGAGTTAAATGTAACGTGCCATGGTAAGAATCCCTGATGAAGAGCTTATCCAACAATTGCAATTCGGCGAAGGCCAGGAAGTGGACAAGGTGCTGACTTACCTGCACAAAAGGGTTTACGCACTGGCCTGCCGGTTCATCGAGAAGCACAAGGGCACGGTGCACGATGCCGAGGATGTTTTTCAGGAAAGCCTAGTGGCATTGTATAAATTGGCAAGGAACGGAAAGCTGACGCCGGACACGAACGTGGAAGCCTACCTGTTTACAATTTGCAAAAACCTGTGGTTCAAACACCTAAGAAGACAGCATGAGACCGTTGAACTCACGGCTGAGTTCCAATCTCTACCCGACTTGGACAGTCTCCCGCTGTACTCCCTGCTCTCCTCCGAGCGGCAAACTGGCATACTTCAAATGTTGTCGGCCATTGGGGAGGATTGCAAGCGGGTGCTGCTGGCTTATTATTACGACCGCTTGCGCATGTCTAAAATTGCTGCGCAAATGGGATATGCAAACGAGCAGGTCGCAAAGAACAAAAAGGCAGACTGCATGAAAAAGCTGAAAACACTGATTTCCGATTCGCCTTATTTTTCTGAGAAAATAACTGACTAAAAATATGATCAGCCCAGATTTACATACGATAGATGAATTTATCCTCGGCCACTTGGAGGGCGAAGCGCTTGCTTCCTTCGAGCGCCAGCTAGCCACCGACAGCGCCTTGGCAGAGGAGGTTCAACAACGCAAGAAGGTAGTGGCGGTGGTGGATGCTATCGGCGACCTGCAAATGCGGGAGCGTGTGCGCAAAATCCATCAGGCAGCGGTGCAACAACCCGGAAACATGGGCAAGAAGAAAGCATGGAAATGGGTGATCGCTGCGATATTGATTCTACTTGCGCTCTTCATCACTTGGTTTTTCTTGCGACCAAAGGAGACACCAGAAAAGCTGTATGCCCTGTATTACCAATCCTATCCCCTCAGTTTTGGGGCAAGGAATTTGGAATCAGACCAGCAACTGGCTAAAGCTGGCAATAGCTACAAGGCCGGGAATTTCTCGGAGGCGCTGCCTGTTTTCGAGCAATTGCTCTCCACCAACCCGAACGATTCAAAACTGCGCCTGGCCGCAGGAATCTGCCGGCTGGAGCTTGGGCAATATGATGGTGCGCTTGCGCATTTTCAGCAATTGATTGACGCCAACGACCCGCTCTACAAACAGCAAGCGCTTTGGTACAGTGCATTGGCGTATTTGCAAAAAAGTGACTTGGTCAAGAGTAAGTCAACACTTGAAGAAATCGTGAAGGACAAGGAAGGGCAATTTTACGAAAAAGCAGCGGCATTATTAAGTGATTTGTGAGAACCAGCAAGGTTCAGCATCATAGAAGGCGCCTCGCCAGCGCCTGCAACAAGAATCCTAACTAAATATTACAATGCTAATTCCTTAGTTTTGTGCTACCTAAGCACAATGTACTAAGTTGAAAAGCTCACCTCGACTTTGAAATTTACTTGGGTGCCTTTCGGCCTAGCCGAAAGGCTTTTGCTTTTTTAGAAAGGGGGAGAGGCGGATCAATCCTCCGACCCCATATCAAAGTCGTTCAGAAAACCAGTATGGAAATTGCCTGAGCGGAAATTCAAGTCCTTCATCAGTTTTTTGTGGAACGGGATAGTGGTCTTCACGCCCTCGACGATGAACTCCTCCAATGCCCGCTCCATCTTCGTGATGCACTCCTCGCGGGTGCGGGCACGGCATATCAGCTTCGCAATCATGGAATCGTAGTATGGCGGGATGATGTAGCCTGCGTACACATGCGTATCCACCCGCACGCCGTGGCCCTTGGCAGTGTGGAGCGAAACAATCTTGCCGGGAGAAGGGCGGAAATCCTTGTACACATCCTCAGCATTGATGCGGCATTCCATGGCGTGCATTTCGGGGTAGTAGTTTTTGCCGGAAATCGGCTCGCCCATCGCCACTTTGAGTTGTTCTTTTATCAGGTCATGGTCAATCACCTCCTCCGTCACTGGATGCTCCACTTGGATGCGGGTGTTCATTTCCATGAAATAGAAATTCCGATGCTTGTCCACCAAGAACTCAATGGTGCCGACGCCCTCGTAATTAATGGCCTTCCCGGCTTTGATGGCGGCTTCGCCCATTTTCTCGCGAAGCTCTGGGGTCATGAACGGGCTGGGGCTTTCCTCCACCAGCTTTTGGTGACGGCGCTGGATGCTGCACTCCCGCTCAGAAAGGTGGCACACCGTGCCATATTGGTCGCCAACTATCTGGAATTCAATGTGGCGAGGTTCTTCTATGTATTTTTCGATATAAATCCCGTCGTTGCCAAAAGATGCCTTGGCCTCGGTGCGGGCCATGTTCCATTGTGTCTCCAAATTGGCTTCTTCCCACACCACCCGCATGCCCTTGCCGCCACCGCCTGCCGTTGCCTTCAAGATGACGGGGTAGCCGATTTCGCTGGCAAGCCTGATGCCTTCCTTTACGTCGGTGAGCAGGCCGCCCGAGCCTGGCACAACGGGTACGCCTGCGGCAATCATCGTGGCCTTGGCCGTGATTTTATCGCCCATTGACCTGATTTGGGATGGCGTTGGGCCAATGAACTTGATGCCGTACTCGCCGCAGATTTCGGCGAAGTCGGCGTTTTCCGCCAAAAAACCATAGCCGGGGTGAATGGCGTCGGCGTTGGTGATTTCAGCGGCAGCCATGATGCGGGGAATGTTCAGGTACGAATCTTTGGATTGGGCTGGGCCAACGCAAACCGCTTCGTCGGCAAAGCGAACATGCAGGCTATCGGCATCGGCAGTGGAGTAGATGGCCACGGTTTTGATGCCCATTTCCCGGCAGGTACGGATGACCCGCAAGGCTATTTCACCACGGTTGGCTATAAGGACTTTCTCGAACATAATTTCAGGAATGAGGAATGAGGGATAAGGGGTGAGGGATAGCCACTTGTATCCCGCATCCCCTCATCCCTCATTCCTGAATGTTAGTCTGGCTCTACGAGGAAAAGCACTTGGTCGTATTCGACCGGCAGGGCGTTGTCCACCATTACTTTGACGATGGTGCCGCCGATTTCACTTTCGATTTCGTTGAAAAGTTTCATGGCCTCAATGATGCAGACCACATCGCCTTTTTTCACTTTTTGGCCCACCTCCATGAATGGCGGCTTCTCTGGAGTGGAGGAACGGTAGAAGGTTCCAACCATTGGCGATTTGATTTCCAGATAGCCTTGCCCAATCGGCTTTTCAGCCTTGGCCGCAGGCTCTGCTGGCTTTTCGGTTGGTACAGCGGCTGGCACGGGCGTTGGTGCTGTGCTGGTTGGTGCCTGGCTGCCAGTTGTAGGGGCAGCGAGTGGCATTGGTGCCGATATTACCTGCGTGGATTTGACTTCCTTGTACAATGCCGTGCGAATGGACAACTTGAAATCGCCATCCTCCATTTTGAACTCGGCCAAGTTCGACTTGTTGAGGAGCCGAATAAGCTCCTGGATTTCCTGAAAAGTCATATTCTTCGTTTTATCTGGAGGTTTAGGAGGTTGAGTAAGTTTAGAAGGTTTAGAAAACGCCTTCAATCTAAACCTTCCAAACCTTCCAACCTTTCTAAACCGCAATTATGCACGACCCATGTATTCGCCCGTAATCGTGTCCACTTTGATTCTTTCACCAGAGTCGATGAAAAGTGGAACACGTACCTCGGCACCTGTGTCAACGGTAGCTGGTTTGAGGGTGTTGGTGGCGGTGTCGCCCTTGATGCCTGGCTCGGTGTAGGTGATTTCCACGATAACCATCGGTGGCATCTCCAAGCTGAGCGGCATTTCGTTGGAAGAGTTGAACAATACGTCCACAATCATGCCTCCCTGAAGGAATTGGGGGCTGGGTATCAGGCTCTCTGCGAGGGCTACTTGCTCGTAATCTTCTGTGTTCATGAAGTTGTAGCCCATGTCATCTTGGTACAGGTACTGGAACTTGCGGCGCTCCACACGTATTTCAGTGATGGCGTGGCCAGAAGGCCAAGTACGGTCAACTACTTTTCCTTTCGTCAAGGATTTCAGTTTGGTGCGGACGAAAGCGGGGCCTTTGCCAGGTTTTACATGCTGGAATTCCACAACTGACCAAATATCGTTGTCAATTTCCATGCACAAACCATTTCGGATATGAGAAGTATCTGCCATTGAAATTTCTTTAGTTAAATGATGAAAAAATTAATGGGTTTTCGAAAAACGGCGCAAAGGTAAGAAAATGCTTGATTGTTGAATTGTGCTAACCCATTTCAACATTTTAGCTACCTAACAATTTTCTCAATACGCCCATTTCACCCAAATTGCCCCCCAGGTATAGCCGCCGCCGAAGGCTGTTAGAATGAGGTTGTCGCCTTTTTTCAATTGGCTTTCCCATTCCCAGAGGCAGAGCGGAATCGTGGCGGCAGTCGTGTTGCCGTATTTGTGAATATTCACCATTACTTTTTCCATCGGAAAATCGGCCATGTTGGCCACAGACTCGATGATGCGCATATTGGCCTGGTGGGGCACTACCCAGTCCACATCGCTTGCCGTGAGGCCATTGCGCTGCATGACTTCCTTCACCACACCCGACATGCCAGCCACGGCAGCCTTGTAAACAGGGCGGCCATTCTGGAAGGCAAAATGCTCCTTGGCATCCACCGTTTCGTGGCTGGCTGGCTTCAGTGAGCCTCCTGCCCGCTGGTAGAGGTTCTCGGCACCGACACCGTCGGAATGCATGACGCAGTCCATGATGCCGTTGGCGTCCTGGGAGGGTTCGAGTAGTACGGCACCGCCGCCATCGCCGAAGAGGATGCAGGTGGCCCGGTCGGTGTAGTCCACGATGGACGACATTTTGTCCGCCCCGACCACGATTACCTTTTTATAAAGGCCCGACTCGATGTACTTGGCGCCCGTCGTTAGCGCAAACAGAAAGCCGGAACATGCGGCGCTCAGGTCGAAGGTGAAGGCTTTTTTCATGCCCGTGCGGTAGGCGATGAGGTTGGCCGTGTCGGGGAACATCATGTCGGGCGTCACCGTGGCGCAGATCAGCAGCTCCACATCTTCGGGGTTGGTGCCTGTTTTTTCCAAAAGCCCACGCACGGCCTGCTCGCCCAAGTAGGAGGTGGCAAGGCCCTCGCCCTTCAAAATCCGGCGTTCGCTGATGCCAGTTCTCGTCACAATCCATTCGTCGTTGGTTTCCACCATTTTCTCCAATTCGGCATTGGATAGCACATAATCGGGGACATAAGCATGGATACCAGTGATTGCTGCTCGAGTATTCGTCATAGTTGCTACGATTCGTTATTTTTATGTTATGTTCGGCAGGGAAAGGAAACTGCTATCTTCGCAGTTTGAAAAGCGGGGCAAGGTAAGGATAATTCCAATTTTGGACGATTGATTTTCATCCTTTCCCAACGCCGTCAAACCCTTGCCGCATCCATCATTCAATCCTCATTTTGTGAAAATAGGCTTGTTCTTCGGTTCGTTCAACCCCGTGCACGTGGGGCACATGATCATCGCCAATTTCATGGCCACGCAAACCGACCTCGACCAGGTGTGGCTGGTCGTCAGTCCGCAGAATCCACTGAAGCCAAAGTCCACCTTGGCCCGTGACCACGACCGCCTAAATTTGGTGCAGTTGGCCATTGGCGACAACAAACTGCTGCGCGCTTCCAATATAGAGTTTGGCTTGACGAAGCCATCCTACACCATTGACACCTTGGCTTTTTTGAAGGAAAAATACCCCGATAAGCAGTTTGCGCTCATCATGGGCGGCGACAATCTGGCCACCATTGACAAGTGGAAAAACTACGAAATACTGCTGCGTGACTATGAGATTTACCTCTACAAACGACCCAATTTCGACCTTGGCAAATTTGGCGACCACCCCAGCGTGAAGCAGTTCGAGGCTCCCATGCTCGACATTTCGGCTACCTACATTCGGCAGTGCATCAAGGAAGGCAGGTCGGTACGTTATCTGTTGCCCGATGCGGTATTCGAGTATTTGGAGGGCGGGAATTTTTACACAAAATTTTTGGCAAAGGACTGAATAGCATGCCACTTCTACCCCTCCATTTCTACACCCGCCCCGACGTCGTGCAAGTCGCAAAGGACCTGCTCGGCAAATATCTCGTCACCAATTTTGATGGGGAAATCACCGCTGGAAAAATCGTGGAAACGGAAGCCTACCGTGCCCCCGACGACCGTGCCTGCCATGCCTTCGGCAACCGCCGCACGGCACGCACGGAGGTCATGTTTGCCGAAGGCGGAAAAGCGTATGTGTACCTTTGCTACGGCATCCACCACCTGTTCAATGTGGTGACCAGCGTGGAAGGCGCAGCCCATGCCGTGCTCATTCGGGCAGTGGAACCTATTGATAATGTGGAACTTATGATGCACCGCCGGGGCATGGACAAGCTGTCGCCGAAGCTGACGGCGGGCCCAGGGGCACTCACCCAGGCGCTCGGCATCCAAACCCAGCACACGGGTTTGAGCTTGTTGGATTCAAATGGACGGATGTGGCTCGAAGATCGTGGCGATGTTGTTTCAGAGGCTGACATCATTGCCAGCCCAAGGGTAGGTGTAGCCTACGCCAAGGAATGTGCCGACTGGCCTTGGCGGTTTCGCATCAAAAATTCCATCTGGACAAGCCCGGCTAGGTGAGGTCAAGCACCATCCTTGTGCCGCCAAAGATACAAGCAGGCGTAAGAGCGGTAGGGTTGCCAAGCGGCGGCAATCTCCGTCATGCGTTGGTGCATGGCTTTCCCGGTTTCGATGAGGTTGTAAAGGTTGGCGATGCCCATACGGATGCCGAGGTCGTCGAGCGGCAGCACGTCGGGGCGGCTGAGCGAGAACATGAGAATCATCTCCACTGTCCATTTTCCCACCCCTTTTATCTGGGTCAGGTAGCGGATGATTTCGTCGTTGTCCATGCCGCTCCAGTCCTTTTCAAGGAGGTTTTCCCGTTGGAAAAAATCAGCAACGTTTTGCAGGTAAGCCGCCTTCTGCTTAGAAAGCCCAGCGGTGCGCAGGGTGTCCAAATCCTTTGCCAGCAGCAGTTCTGGGTGTGGTTTTCCATCGGGAAACAGCGCCAGGAATCGGCTTTCGATGACGGCGGCCACCTTGATGGACAACTGCTGGCTGATGATGGAGCCAAGCAGGTCGAGGTAAACCCCCTGCGAATTGGTGCCCAGTTCCCGAAAGGGGATTTTGTCAACCAAGCTTTTCATGACAGGGTCGTTGGAAAGGTGTCGGATGATGATGGCTTGCATGAAAAAATGGTTTGGTGGATGATGATGAAGTGCAAGGTAGGGCCGCAAAACCCGGTGTGGGAACATTTTTCACAAAAAAATCAACCAAAATTTCCTTTGCCTTGGAACATTTTGTTGAACTTGGCCCCCGCAAATTGTAATCACAAGGACAGTCTATTGTGTCAGTGCCGAATTTTCGAAAAAAAAGCAATGTTTTTTCGGATAAAAATTGTGGAACTGCCATGCGCAAAACATCATGTAGCGGAGAAAATTGATTCAGTTTTTAAAAAACAACACTATGCTTATCGTTTACATAGCGCTGGGTGCTTTTATCCTTGGAGGTGTTATTTTTGTTGCCCTAGGCGTTACTCCTCAACGTAGCTCACGGAAATGGTATTGATTGCTTTCCGGCTTTTGGATTGACAAATTATAAACCATTGCCTGTCAGCCTGTTGCGCCTTTATTTACGCTGAAAACAGCGGTGTTTTTCCCCAATGAAAACAAACTGATCAAGATTCCTACATCTTGAACTAACCGTTTATTGCGGTGTTTGGAGCTTGGCTGTGCGTAGCCCAAATTTTATTCTTACCTTTTCGGCCTCAGGAACGCTATTCCAAATGTCATCAAAAAAAATACTCATCACGGGCGCAACAGGCTTCATCGGGGCTTACCTCGTGCGCTATCTGCTGAAACAAGGCCATACAAACCTCCGCTGCATGAAGCAGCGCACCAGTTCGATGGCACTACTGCATGGCGTTGCCGACCAAGTGGAATGGGTGGACGCCGACCTGCTGGATCTGGCAGCGCTGGAAGCGGCACTGGATGGCGTACAACAGGTTTTCCATTGTGCCGCTGTTGTTTCCTTTCAAGCAAAGGATAGTCGCAAGATGTTGAAAATCAATGCGATAGGCACAGCCAATATTGTCAATCTGGCTTTGGAAATGGGGGTGAAGAAACTGCTACATGTCAGTTCCATCGCCGCCATTGGCCGCAAGCCAAACGACCCGAACATTGACGAGAAAACCGCTTGGCAGGACGATGGCTGGAACAGCCCCTACGGCATCAGCAAGCACCAAGCGGAAATGGAAGTCTGGCGCGGAATTGCGGAGGGGCTGAACGCCGTCATTGTGAACCCGGCCAACGTGCTTGGCAGCGGATTTTGGGAAGGCCGCACCAGCACGGGGCAAATTTTTCACAAAATCTGGAAAGGGCTTCGTTTTTACCCGCAGGGTACCACCGGCTTCGTGGATGTGCGGGACGTGGTGCGATTCATGGCCCTGCTCATGGAGAGCGGCATGCGTGGCGAGCGCTATATTCTCAGTGCCGAAAACTGGCCGTTCAAGCGCCTTTTCGATGAAATAGCCACTTCGCTCGGCGTGAAGCCACCCTCGGTGGGTGTGACGCCGCTCATCAGGGAGCTAGCGTGGCGAGCAGCGTGGCTCGCAGGCAAATTGACGGACAAACCGCCGTTCATCACCAAGCAGACCGCCCGCTCCAGTGCACGCAGCTTTTTTTATGTCAATAAAAAATCGTTGGCGGCCTTTCCGTTCGAGTACATTTCTATTTCCCAGACGATTCAGGAAACTGCGGAGCAATTTTTGCGGGGCGCCAAAAACAATTTCGAGCCTGCCGTGCTGCCGTTCCACGATTAGCAGGAACGAGGCTTGTCGCCAATCGCCAACCGCAATTACCATTTTCCGGTTTTTCTTATGTACGTTTGTTCCTTTTTGAGGAAAAATGATGTGAACAAAACCCTTGTTCTTGTTTTCTTCTTAGCATAAAGAAATGAATTTCAAGCTGTTATACCATATTGGCCGCTACATCCTGCTGCTTCGTCAGGCGTTTTCTAAGCCGGAAAACTGGACGATGTACTGGAAGGAAACCATGCGTCAGATGGAGGACATCGGCATTGGGTCGCTGATCATCGTGGCATTGATTTCGGTGTTCATGGGGGCGGTGGCGGCGGTGCAGTTTTCCTACCAGTTGGATGGGACGCTGGTGCCCACATGGTACATCGGCTACATCGTGCGTGACTTAGCCATCATTGAGTCGGCACCGACCATCACTTGCCTCGTGCTGGCGGGCAAGGTCGGTTCCAACATGGCCGCCGAGCTTGGCACGATGCGCCAGAAGGAGCATATTGATGCCATGGAACTCATGGGCGTGAACACGGCTGCGTACCTCATTTTGCCCAAACTGATTGCGGCGATGTTCGTGATTCCGTTGTTGGTGACGCTGTCGGCATACGTTGCCATCGGCGGGGGGTATTTGGCCACCGTGCCTACTGGGGCCTTGTCCGCCGACGAGTACGAGCGGGGGCTGCGGGCGTTCTTCCAGCCGCACAACGTCACGATGATGTACGTGAAATCGGTGGTTTTTGCCTTCATCCTGACCTCAGTGCCATGTTTTCAGGGTTACTATGTGAAGGGGGGCAATATTGAACTTGGCAAAGCGAGCACCAATGCCGTGGTTTTCAGCAACATTCTGATTTTGTTGGCTGATTATCTGATTGCGGTGCTGCTCACAGGTTGATTTTTTTAGTGTAAAAAATGATTCGAGCGGAAAATATCGTCAAACAATTCGATGACCATGAGGTTTTGAAGGGCGTTTCCATGGAGTTCAATCCAGGGAAAACGAACCTGATCATTGGCCGAAGCGGGGCAGGGAAGACCGTCTTCCTGAAAATCCTCGTCGGGCTGATGGAGCCTTCCTCCGGCAAGGTCTGGTACGACAACGTTGATTTTTTTTCCCTGAATAAAAAGCAGACCCGTGGCATCCGCTTGGAGGTGGGAATGCTGTTCCAAGGCTCTGCGCTTTTCGATTCGATGAAAGTGAGCGAGAACGTGCGCTTTCCGCTTGACATGTTTTCCAACCATACCCTGGCGGAAAAAAACAAGCGGGTGGACTGGTGCTTGGAGCGGGTCGGCCTCACAGGTGCGCATGATAAATACCCATCGGAAATATCGGGTGGGATGCAAAAACGGGTGGGCATTGCACGTGCTATCGTCATGGAACCCAAGTATCTTTTCTGCGACGAACCAAACTCTGGCCTCGACCCCCGCACGGCACTGCTCATTGACGAACTCATCCAGGACATCACCTACGACCACAACATGACCACCATCATCAACACCCACGACATGAACTCGGTGATGGAAATTGGCGACAACATTGCCTACTTGCACGAGGGCCGTCTAGCATGGCAAGGCAACAAAGACGAGGTGCTCACCAGCGACAACGAGTTGCTGCAAGGCTTCATCTTTGCCTCACCCTTCCTACAGCGCCTACGTACGGCTGCCCTGAAGCAGGGTTGATTTTCACGAAAAAAGTTTGGAAAAAATCGGTTGCCTAGTCCGTGGTGCTGACCTGCTCTGTGTTCAGGTTGGGTTCCTCGTTTTCAGGCTCGTTGTCTTCCGTGAGTACTTGGTCGGCTTGTGTGCTGAAAAAACTGCGGAAAAACAACAGCAGGCTCAGCACGCCCACGGTGATGGCGGCATCTGCGATATTGAAAACTGGTCGGAAAAACTGAAAGTGCTCGCCACCCCACATGGGCAGCCAAGCTGGGAAATTGCCCTCGAACATGGGGAAATAGAACATGTCCACCACCTTGCCATGGAGGAAGCTTGCGTAGCCGCCCCCTTCGGGGAACATGGTGGCGACCCCGCCGTGGGCAGGGGTTTGGGAAAAAATCATCCCATAAAAAGCACTATCAATGATATTGCCGATGGCCCCGGCTAGGATGAGCGAAAAGCTAGCAATCAGGCCGAAAGAGACCTTGGCACGGAGCAGCATGCGCAGGTAGTAAAACAAAAAACAGACCGCAGCGATGCGGAAGAGGCTAAGTGCGAGCTTGCCATAGTCGCCGCCCAATGTGATGCCGAAAGCCATGCCTTCATTTTCCACGAAGTGGATGAGCGCCCAAGGCTGCCCTAAAATCTGTATTTCTTCCCCGTATGCGAGGTTCGTTTTTATCCAAATTTTCAGCCACTGGTCGGCAACTAGAACACCGAAAACGATTAGCGCTACTTTTAGTGATTTCTTCAAAACGTCTTGTTTTTTTGAATTTGCCTGTTTACCAAGTTTTGGGAGGCTTAGATACGAAAGGACAAAGTTCAAAATTGTTTGGGCATTCCGAAAATAAAAATAGTGATTGCCACGCAGGCGGCAATCACTATTTGGTTGAGCATTATTGTTTGGCTAAGGTCAATAGACCCCTTTTTGCTTGGCATCCATGCTAAGTGTTGCATGAGGGACGGCCATCAGGCGCTCCCTCGATATGAGCTTTCCTGTTACCCGGCAGATGCCGTAAACTTTGTTTTCGATGCGAAGCAGGGCATTTTCTAGGTGTTGGATGTGGCTGCGCTGGCGCACGGCGAGGGAATTCAGGTACTCCCGCTCGGTAGAGCCGACAGCATCATCCAGATTTTTGATTTTGGCGTCCTCGTTGTCGGCAAGCTCCGTCATTTGGCGGAGGTAAAACCTGAGTTGGTTTTGTGCCTGTTCCAACTTGCCCGAGATGACATCCCGGAACTCGGCCAATTCCTTGTCCGAATAACGGGTTCTAATTTGTGTAGTAGCTAACATAGTATAAGTAAGTTTTAAAAAAAAATTGTGCGATCGTAATGTATCTGCGAGAGAAAAATTTGTGTTTCGTGTCAATTTCGCAACATGGACGGGCAAAAGTAGCA
>Ga0075012_10001297_pt1 | contig 25889 bp, 16 predicted proteins | sample All_14_2_FD_71474 | JGI IMG/M metagenome (GOLD analysis project Ga0075012, IMG submission 71474) | Freshwater microbial communities in response to fracking from Pennsylvania, USA - Allegheny Zone_MetaG_DW_15 | ecosystem: Environmental > Aquatic > Deep subsurface > Groundwater > Drilled...
AAAGAGGATAATTATTTTTTGTCTAAAAAGGCTAAAGTCGTTTAAGATTCCATTTTGATAAGTTGTGGTAAATCAAAAGATGGATGGTTGCTGGAAATATCTTTTTCCATACCTAATTCCTTATTGTCAATTTTAACTTTCGACAATATGGATTCAAGAAGTGGCAACATATTATTCAAGCTTTTAGTCTTAATCAAAAAATTCCAAACAGGTTCAAACTTCTTCCATCCTCCAGTATAAAAGAGGTGTTTAAGTTTGTGCTTATTGGATTCATGCTTGAGGCTTGATTTCAAAATATTAGGCCAATGGTAAAACGATTTATAAGCCCAATCGTAACCGCTTTTTAACTCTTCCGCAGAAATATTTGCTGTTTTATACACTACATGACGGGTGTCATATAAATCCCAGTTTCTAGTAGTAATCCTGTTCTGTTTTTCCATGTTTTGAAACAACCTTGTGCCTGGATATGGTGTTAAAATATGGAATGTGGAAGTTGTAATGGCATTATTTACTCCCCAATCAACAGTCCGCTTAAAGACTTCTTTGTCATCGTCATCTAGGCCAAAAACAAAGCTGCCATTAATCATGATACCCAATGAATGCAGCCTGTTAACTGCCTTTATGTAGTCCTTTTCAAGATTCTGTTTTTTATTGCTTTGTTTTAAATTAGATGGTGAAAAGGTTTCAAACCCAACAAATAAGCTTCTCAGGCCTGCTTCGGCTGCTTTTTCGATGAGATTGCCCCTTAGAATTGAATCAATTGTGGCAGCTGCTTGGAAAACCCGATTCATACCTTTCATTCCACTAAATAGCTCATTGGCAAACTTGGCATTGCCCAAAAGATGGTCGTCCAAAAAATACAAATGTCTTCCAGGCAGCCTTTCAATTTCTGCAAGAGCATCATCAACTACTTGGGTATAAAAAGATTTTCCACCTTCGAAAAATGCATCTTTATAGCAAAAATCGCAATGGTGCGGACAGCCACGTGTAACAACAATAGAATTAGGGACAAGGTAACGGTTTCGCTTAATAAGGTCCCGTCGGATGGGGGGAATCTTAACCAACGTTCTTGTCACAGAACTATAGATTTTCTTTTGAGTCGTGTTTTTGAAATCTTTTAAGAAGGCTGGGAATGTATCCTCACCTGGCCCAAGGAAAATTGTATCGGCATGTTGCATGGCTTCCTCTGGCAGAGAAGTCACGTGAAGTCCACCGAGTATCACGTAAGCACCTTTTTTCCTGTAATGGTCGGCGTAACGGTAAGCACGAAAAGCATTAGTGATATATACCTGAATGATGACGAGATCAGGCTCATCATCTAGTTTGAGTTCTTCAACATGTTGGTCTTGGAGTTCAACCTCATCGTCAGGTGATAAATAAGAAGCTAGGGTAGCCAACCCAAGTGGTGGAAATAAAGAGTATTTTATGGGCCTCCAAAAGGGGTTTTCTGCTTCTGTCAGGGCTGGCAATATCATTTTTACTTTCATAGAGGTGTAGGTTTTAAAAGTGGAAGGAGTAGGCACAAAGGATTGAAAATCAACACTTTGGGAGCCTGACTCCTCCCCCTGCTATTGCCTGATTGTTATCTTAAATCGTTTTGGATGTCGGGTTCATTGGCCAAGTTGCGGCTGCCGATATTGTACCAGTCCACTTTTCTGGAACTGAACATGACCGCTGCCAGTGCCACGAACACGCCGATACTGCCTGCCAACAGCGCATAATCCTCCAATTGTAGCAAGATGAAAATGAAGCCGTAAATCGCCACGAGCATGGCCAATAATTGCCATATCAAACGCCTGATTCGCAGCACGGACGCACTGTACAGGCAGATGAGCGCTATGGTCGCCGCAGCCGAAATAAAATAGGCGTAATTGAAACCAAGGTGCTCGGAAAGCGAGAGCAGCAGCAGGTAAAACACCGTGAGCGCCAGGCCCACCAGCAGGTACTGTAGCGGGTGGATGAACATTTTGCGGAGCATTTCAAAAAAGAAATACAACATGAACGTGAGTCCGATGACGAGGAGCGCATATTTCGCCGAGCGGGTGTTTTTCAGGTATTCGTCAACGGGTTTTATGAGCCTCACGGCGATATTGGAGCCAGCATATACTTGGGCAGTTGGGTTTTCCTGGCCTTCATAAGTAGGCACGGCCTCATTTCGGACATGGCCAAAACGCACCACGTCATCCTTCCAAAGTTGTGGATAGGCACGGTTCAGGTCGAGTACCTGCCACTCCGCCGTGAAACCAGCGGTCGTGATGTCACGCTTGTCGGGTAGAAAAGCCCCCTCGAAACTGGGCGAACTCCAGTCGGATTTCAGGCTGACGGTGGTGGACTTGCCCACCGGCTCGAAGCTCAGGTACTCGCTGCCGTTCAGTTTGATGGGGATGCTGAACGCATAGTTTTTCCCATCGGGAACAATGGAGACCGGGGTGCTGACGCCGCTCGGCAACAGCCCAGTGATGCCCGTGCCGGGTTCCATGCGGTGCTCGCTGCCTGCCCAGTCCAATTGCACGGTTTCCTTGATGCCCGTCATGCCTTGGATGCCCACGGCGAGCCGTGCCTCGTTCCAATGCACGTCGGCGCTCGTCAGGTTAAGTGCTTGAAAATCAAGCTGTTGGAACTCGCCCGAGAGCGTGATGCCCGCTTGGTACAGCACCACGTCGAAGATGCTGCGCTTGCGCAACTGGTGCTTCAGGTCGCCGTCCACCTTCAGGTTTTGGGGCAAAAAATAGGCGGTGTGGCGTTCCTCGGTGCGCTTGCCATCGTCGTAGGCCGTCCAAGTAGAGTAGGGGACGGTCAGCACAGGTCCCTGGATTGCCTGGCTGCCGCCCCACGAATGACTAACTTCATTCTTCACCTCCTCCTGGCGGCTTTGCCGCTCCCGGATGAGGTCTTTTATCATGGCGTTTGGGATGATGAGCATCAGCACGAGGAAGCCGATGGAAAACAGCTTGACGGCCAAGGATTCCTTGAGCCACTGGCTGAGACGGTGGAAACCACTGCCATTGTTGGTTGGGTTGGATTCGGTAGAATTCATTTCAAGTAGGTTTGGTGAAACGGATATTGGAGGATTTACATCCTTTGGTGTTTGCGGTTGAATTTTAGCATCAATTTGGGTTTCAATGCTTTGGGCTTTTTGTTCAAATTCCTTTATTCCTTTTGCTTCATTGTCTATGTTAAATAATAGGCCAGCAATTGATAAAATAAGGGGAAAAACGATGAAAAGGATGGCACCATAAAAGGTAAATGCTCCATCGCTCAACAACCATGTGGCTCCCAGTAAATAAACTATAAATAGAAAATAATGGACAATCGCTGCTACCCATAATTTCATTAGCGTGGCCTTATCGTATGGAATATAAAACCAGTTTTTTAAGAAGAAAAAGTTGAATCCAAATGAATATACAATACAGAAGATACCTACAATTATGACCAATATTTCCGATCCCTTTGCATCTGGAATCATCATTAAAAATAGCCATGCAGCCAATAGCATCAGCAAGTTGGTCAAGCTGTTGAAAAAGGCAAGGACGATGGCTATGGTTTTTTCTGTACGCATTGTGAATAAAAAGAACTTTGAATTTCAAAGTTTATTGCCAAAAAAAATTCAACTTCCAGATTTTAACAGTTCCTCCAGTGCCGCCAAGTGGTCGTTGAACGCTTTTCGCCCAAGCACGGTGGTGGAGTAGGAGGTCTGCGGTTTCCGTCCGACGAACAACTTGCGCATTTCCACATAATTCTCGCTTTCTAGGACTTTCATATGGCTGGCGAGGTTGCCGTCCGTGAGCCCGAGCATTTCCTTGAAGGTGCCAAAATCCACCCAATCGTTCACCATCAGGATGGACATGATGCCCAACCGGATGCGGTTGTCGAGTTTGGTGGTTTCCAGTTTTTCAAGCAAGTGCTTCATGTCGGACTAGTCGTTTATGCGCTTATTTTCGTTTATTCATACTTTCGATACATTACCATACCATAAGCGATATGCAGCATGCCAAAGCCAATTGCCCAAAGTTCCAAACCGAAGCCGGGAAAAAACAGGCCAATGAGACCCAAGCCAATTTCACAAAGCCCCAAATATCGGATGTCATTCAGGGTAAACTTGCTGCCGTTCACCAATGCCAGCCCGTAGAATACCAGCGTGGCTGGGGCGATGAGCAGGATTTGCCGCTCCTTGTAGAGTGCGAGGCAAAAAATGCCGCCTACCACGAGCGGGATAGCGAGGTTGGAGAGCATCCGCAGGGCGGAGGCGTCCCAGACTTTTTGGCCTTTCCGCCTGGCCTTCCTGGTGGTGAAATAGATGCCGGAAGTTACCGCTAGGATGAACACCAAGGCGGCATCGAGCAGGAAGAATGCCTCGTAACCGATGCCCCATTTGCCGTTTTGCAGCACCTCTGCGTAGAAAATGCGGTAATTGGAGAAGGGTTTCAGCCCCAAGTAAACATAGACCATAGCAGCGCCAAGCAATGCAAAGCTGCCAGCCGCTACGCCCGACAGCCCACTCAGGGAGATGAACCTGCTACTGCGCTCCATCATGGAGCGGATCTGGCTCAAGGTCTCAAGATGTTCGTTGCGATTTTCCACAGGCATTTTAGTTTCAAAAAGAACTTTGAATTGCAAAGTAAAGCTGTTAAATCCGAATTGCCAAGAAGGCTGGCCTGTTTTTCTCAAATTTTTTTTTTTCAGCAATCTGCGTTGTGATGAAAATCACAGAGGCGGCACCATAGTTTCCCTAGATTTGCGCCGCACCAAAATTTAAATACTGAGAAAATGGGAATCTTCAAGAAAGGGACGAAAGCCTACAGCATCTTCAACCTGAAATGCCCCCGCTGCCACGAGGGCGACCTGTTCCCGACAGGTTCGTTTGCCTTCAACAAGCCCTTCGACATGCCGGAAACCTGCCCAAAATGTGGCCAGAAGTACTTCCTCGGCCCCGGCTTCTACTACGGTGCAATGTTCATTTCCTACATCATCACGGGTTTTTTCTGCTTGTTTTTTGTGGGCGGCTTGGTACTTTTCACTGACATCTCTGTGGATATGGCCTTCGTGTTCCTTCTTATTGTCATCTCCATTTTGTTCGTTTGGTTTTTCAGGATTGCTAGGGCAATTTGGATAAACGTGAACGTGAAGTATGATGCCAAAGCGCTGAAATAGGTTTCACGATTAAATACAAGGGCTGGATCCTCAGCGCTTTTTTAGCTTCCCGTCAAACATACTGGCGCTTTTTCACGCCTTTTGCACCGCAGAAGTTTTGATTGAAATGTCGCCAATTGGGCACTGCAAAAGGAATAATTGAGTGGATTTCACTTGGATTTAGAATGTTTTGCTATTTTACGGCATCAAAACGCAAATCTCCACCAATGAACAAGCACCTCCTATTCCTGCCCGTTTTGCATCTGGCCGCACAAATTTCGTTTGCACAATGCCCTCCACCAAACACACCCATCCCAGGCAATATTGGCGCAGCCGCCCCACTTTTTTGCGACTTGAACGGCTATTGCAACAGCTTGTCGTTTCCGATAAGTCCACAGGAACCATTCCCTGGGTGTCCCACCAACGTCATTGACAATCCCCACTGGTTTGCATTCAAGCCACTTTCAAGTTCCATCAATTTTCAAATCACTCCGAGCAATTGTCAAGGAAACGGTTCAGTCCAAGGCATGCATGGTGCAATCTATCAGGACAATGGCCCTGTGCCTAAACCACTCAGCGTTCAATGCCCTTGCACCGTTTCACCTTTCAACCTTGCCTACGACAACCTAAACCCATGTGAAACCTATTATCTGATGCTTGATGGCTGCGGTGGCGATATCTGCGATTATTTCATCAACGTCGTCGGTGGTGCTCTCACCTGTGCGCCGTCCACAGGCGGGAATTTCAGTATCACCTCACCAACTGCTTGCCAAGCTGACTCGCTCAGCGGCTGTCAGCGGATTTGCGAGAACACGACAACGCTCTACTCAGTGGGAAATATACCGCCCGGCACCAACGTGGACTGGGAGGTGACGGGAGCCCAGTCATTTACCGAAAACGGTAGCTCGGTGTCGGTAACTTGGGGTGCTCCAGGCTTGGGGGAAGTGTCAGCGGAGGTGTCAGGGGGCAGTGGGGTCGGAACCGTGCCACTGTTCATTTATTGCGACCAAATAGGGACGGGTGGAGGAAATGGCGACAACTGCCATGTGTATGCCAATGGTGGCCCTCCCGGCCCCTACCAAAACTTAGGCATTGGCGGGCCGTACGAGTTGTTGGCTTCATCGGACGGCGGTGTTACCTTCTCCAGTAGCGGCACATTTTATGGTGGGCATGGTTTTTATTTGCCACCTGGCCAATGGATTGTACGTGTCGTGGATACCGGCGGAAATTTCGAGGAAACCACTTTGGACGTATTGCCCACGGTTGACAACTGTTGGCTTTCAATGGCTGTTTCCGACATTGATATCCCCACCGATTGCAATACATGTAATGGAAGAATACAGTTGATATGGTCGCAGGAGGGAGGCACTAACGTTAGCCCACTGACCTTCCATTGGAGCATGGAATGAATGGCAATATTATAAACAACTTGTGCGCTGGGGATTATACCATTACCTTAACTAACGGAATAGGATGCACATTTACCAAAACATATACGATACCTTGCCCAACGTCCACATCTTGTCCCAGCTCCAATTCCCTCTGCGTCCAAATCACCCCCACCCCGACTGCCGCCATCACTTCCGTCCCTGCGCCTGACAACTTAGGCAACATCGAAATTTGCCAAGGTCAAGAAGTCTTTTTTGAAAACACCAGTCTCAACGCCGACACCTATGTTTGGTATTTCGGCGATGGCCAAAACAGCACCCAGCAGTCGCCGAGCCACGTGTACGACCAGCCCGGCAGCTACTCGGTTTCGCTCGTGGCCCGAACCAGTTGTTTTTGCGCCGACACAGCACTGCTCACCGTGAACGTGCTGGCCGTTGACCCACCCACCATTGATTGCATCGGCAGCGTTTGCGAGGGTGAAAATGTCACCTACAATGCACCACCCGGCTGCTCCAGTTACACTTGGGCCGTCAGCCCGAACGCCAACATCACGGGCGGCGGCGGGCCTTCCGACGATTTCATTACCGTGGACTGGACAACTGGGCCGGAAGGCTGGATTTCTTTGCAAACCAATGGTTGCAACGCCAGCAGCGCTACCTGCTCCGTGCCCACGGTCATCCCGATTGCCATCATGAGCGACAATGCCAAAATCATTGGGCCGGACAAGGTCTGCGACGGCCAAGTGGCTGAGTACAGCATCCCTGATTTCTTGGGGGCAAACATTGTGTGGGAAGTGACCGAAGCAGCCACAATCAAGTCGGGGCAAGGCACCAATCGCCTCACCGTGGAATGGGCCAGTGGCCAGCCAAACCCGCAGCACGTCAGTGTTTTCTTCGAAAACTGCTTCCTCGGCTGTTCGGGGCGTGATACGCTGCTGGTCAACCTCCGCCCCAATTTTTTCATCGAAGGAAACATCCAATTCTGTCAAGGTGATATTGGACTTTTCACCGCCCGCAACAGCCTGACCCAAGCGCCTGTGACCGCCAATTGGCAGGTCTTGAACGAAAATGGCGTGGCGGTGTGGACGTCGCCAGCGGCGGTGCCACTGGCTAGCGTGGACTTCAATTTCGCCGGAGGCAACTACACCCTGCGTGCAGTGCCCGCCAGCCCAAACAGTTACTGCAACGATTTTTATGAAATCGGCCTGACCGTATTCAGCCTGCCTCCACCGGTGGGCGTCATTGACGGGGAGGAGCAAATTTGCCCTAACCAGCCCTACTCCTACACAGCCGTTGGCCTTGGTTCGGCTGGCGTGGAATGGACGATTTTGGATGGTTCCAACACCTACCATTTGGAAGGAAACCCGGTGAATATCGCTTGGGGAAATGTCACCCCCCGCATCCTGACTGTCCAGCAAATCAGTACCGACGGCTTGCTCTGCACTTCCGACCCGACCTCGGTTGCGATAACGTTGCTGCAGCAACCCACCATCACGGGGCCACTTACTGCTTGCCTCGATACCAAATCGAATTTTAATGCCAGCAACTTTGGAGACATTGATTATCAATGGGTTGTGACACCAACGGATGCTGGAACCATCGTCGGTGGACAAGGCACATCCAGTGTTGAAATTGAGTGGCATTCGGTCGGCCAAGCCACTTTGTCCGTTCAAACCTGCTCCGGCTTGGCCAATTTTGCAGTCAATATTTTACCAAAACCAAGCCCGCAGGTGGCCGACCAAGCCACTTGTCCGGGTGGCGCTGTGCAGGTTTCCACCTCGATGCCTTACGGTAGTTATGTTTGGAAAAATGCTGCAGGCGCCAGCGTTTCGACACTGCCAAGCCCAAACCTTGGCCCCGGCTTTTACCAGGTGATTGTGACGGATGCGGAAGGCTGCGTTGGGAACGGCATTTTTGAAATCAGCGCTTACCCACTGCCAACGGTAAACCTCACGTCCCCGATTTACCTCGGCATCTGCCCCGGCGGGCCGGGTGCTGACCTCATCGCCACGTCGCAGGTCGGTGGCCTCAGCTACGAATGGACGGGGCCGAGCGGCCCACTTGCCTACACGGGCAGCAGTTTGCACACCAATGAACCCGGCACTTACATCGTGGAAGTGACAAGCCCTGACGGCTGCCCCGGCGTTGCCAGTTATAGTTTACAGGATTGCGAATCGTTGGGTGGAACCTGTGTCAATGGTATCTGCACGGTTCCAATTGCACCCTGCCCGCTGGATGGCGATATTTCCTTCGAAATTTTACCAACAGCAGATTGCGCCACGCATATTTACCAAAATACCTCCACGAACGCCATCCCCGGCAGCTTTTTATGGCAGTTTGCGAGTGCTGGCTCCATTGTTTCCAATAATCCAACAACCGTGACCTACGGCGAACCAGGTTATTATGGCGTGTTTCTTGGCGGTTTTGTGAAACACGCCACCGACCCAAACGGACAATGCCCCGATGGCGAACTCCTACAGGATTCGATTTTGGCTGCCGCAAAATTTGAGGCGACGACCGCTTGCCCCGGACTGCCCACCCAGTTCAAGGACAAATCGAAGTTCCTGCCGTCCGTCTCCCTTACGGGCTGGCAGTGGGATTTCGGCGAAGCTAGCAGTGGTGCCTGCAACACCTCGAACTTGCAAAACCCGTCGCATGTGTACGCCAACCCCGGCAACTACCAAGTCAAGTTGACGGTCACAGTAAACAACGGTTGCCAAACCAGTTTTACAAAAAACATAAATATCCTTGGCTTGCCAACGGCACTAATTGATGCACCTGCAAGCCTCTGCCAAACTACCCCCGTGGCCTTTTCCAGCAACAGCTCCACAGGTGCGGTAAATTTCCATTGGAACTTCGACGACCCGGCCAGTGGCGATGCTAACCAGAGCACGGCCCCGGCCCCAACCCACCAGTTTTCGGATGATGGAAACTACGATGTAACGCTCACCTTGACCAATATTTACGGTTGCAGCGCTTCCGTCAGCATGTCCGTATCGCTTCAACCCAACAACCTCACCGGGCAAATCACACCAGCTGCCCCGACGCCCATTTGCCCCGGTGGCAGTGTGACATTGACGGCTTCGGCCAACAAACCAGTGAACTACCTTTGGTCGAACGGGACGGCTGCAGCTAGCCTAACGACCTCATTATCAGGTATTTATTCGGTGAAATTGACCGATATAAATGGCTGCATGTTGACCCTACCGCCCGTGGCTGTTGATGTTTTTGGCCCACCGACAGCCATCGTACAGGCGGTTGAATTCAATGAATTTGGGCAGGCTTCTGCAATTTTTACCAACAATTACACCGTCTGCGAAGGCGATGACGTGAACCTGCAAGTGCTTGGGCAACTGGGTTACACCTACCAGTGGTCCACGGGCAGCGCCGATTCTACGCTGGTTTTCAGCGAGGACAAGGACAACCTCTTGGCAGCGGGAACGCACGATTTCAGCGTGATGGTGACGGATGGCTCCACTGGCTGTACCAGCTCGGCGGGCATCACCGTGACCGTGAACCCAGCGCCAGCAGTGGAAATCGCCAGCAACCCGGCATCCGGCATCTGCGAGGACACCCCCGTGGAGATGTCCGTGGTGTCGCCGCAGGCTGGCGTCAATTACGCTTGGGCAACTGGAGAGATAGGAACGAGCATTGACGTGCTAGGCGCAGGCGTGTATTTTGCTACCTCAACGAATGCCCAAGGCTGCACCGCCCGCAGCAACGAAATCGAAATCCTGAATGCGCCCGGCAAGAACAAAGTGCCACTGGGCTGCCTCACCCGCTGCCTCCCCACCGAAATCTGCCTGCCCGACCTGCCCAATGTAGTCAGCTACCAGTGGTTGCTGAACGGCGATGCAGTGCCCCCACCACTTGGCAACGAAGCAACGCCGCAGTTAACGGAAAGTGGTGATTATCAGGTGGTTATGACCGATGTGAATGGCTGTACCAGCCTCAGCGGGGTGCTTTCGCTCGAACTTTACCAAGGCTACGGGACCATCGGCGGCACGGTTTATTTTGACGTGAACAACAACGGCGTAGTGGATGCGGCGGACACGACCGTGAGCGGCATTGACTTTATTTTACTCGAAAATGGCAGCCCGATGGGCAACTTGTCTAGCAATTTATCAGGTGTTTTCAGCTTCGCAAACATCCCCTCCACTGCCTACACCATCCAACTCGACTCCACGGCATTGCCACTTGGCTGGACAGCTTTGGTTGCTTCGCAAAATGGCGAGTTAGTCGGCTGCGACGACGAATTGCAGACCGAATGGCTTTTGCAGTTTCAATGTCAAAACAGTGCTGCAAGCCTTGAACTTTCGGCCTGTGCTGGTGAATCGGCCAACTACAACGGCAATGACATTGCCGCAGGCAGCAGCGAAGTTTTCATTTACGCCAATGCGCAAGGTTGCGACAGCGTATTGACCGTAACGGTGGCTGAACTTCCCACAAGCAGCGGCAGTTTGACGCTCACGGTTTGCCCTGGCGGGACGGTCATTTATCAGGGCACAACTTTGCAAGTCGGTGATAATCAGGATTTTACATGGAAAAACTGGCTAGGCTGCGACAGCGTTGTAACCGTTACTGTGGCTGAACTTCCCACAAGCAGCGCTAGTTTGACACTCACGGCTTGCTCTGGCGGGACGGTCATTTATCAGGGAACAACTTTACAAGTCGGTGATAATCAGGATTTTACATGGCAAAACTGGCTAGGCTGCGACAGCGTTGTAACCGTAACGGTGGCTGAACTTCCCACAAGCAGCGGCAGTTTGACGCTCACAGCTTGCCCTGGCGGGACGGTGATTTATCAGGGAACAACTTTGCAAGTCGGTGATAATCAGAGTTTTACATGGCAAAACTGGCAGGGCTGCGACTCCGTCGTGATGGTAAACGTGGTGCTGTCCTCAGTGATTGACACCACGGTAGTTGAGCGGTTTTTGTGCCCTGGAGAAACGAGTTTGGAATACAACGGCATGAGTTTTTCAGCGGGCGATGAGCATGTTTTTGTGCTCAGTGGACAGGGTCTTGGCGACTGTGATTCCATCGTGCTGCTGAAAGTTATCCAATCACCGGAAGTTGATTTTTGGGCAACCACCACACCGATTTGTGCCAACAGCCAAGTTGGGAAAATTGAGTTTTTCGACCAGGCCGGCCCGTCGGCACCATATCAATATTCAGTGGATGGAGGCCTGAATTTTAGCGAGGAAAAAATCCACGCTGGCCTATCTGCTGGCCATTTTGAACTTCGCCTGAAAGATGCGGTTGGCTGTGTTTTTGAGGATGAAATTGACATTGAGGCATACCCGCCACTTCAAGTTGAAACTCAAAACGTACAAGCCGACTGTGCCGACCGTGCAGACTTGCATTTTCAAGTTGAGAACCACCCGTTGCCGTACACTTGGCACTGGGCCTCTGATGATGGGACTGAAATTTCCATTGATTCTGTTTTCGTTGCTACCCAAACTGGCACCTATTATTTGTTGGCAAAAAATGAGTGCGAGACCTTAGTTCGGGCCGTTTCAGTCAGTCTCGAAAATGGCCCTGCTCCTGCGGATATTTACATTCCAAATTCATTTTCCCCAAACGACGACGGTATCAACGATTGCTTCCGTGGCTATGCCTCCCCCGACTTGCAACTGCTTGAATATCATTTACTTGTATTCGACCGATGGGGCGACCACGTGTTTGAGACGGACGAAATTGAGGGTTGCTGGGACGGTATTTTCAGAGGCCAAAAAATGGACCCGGCAGTGCTGGTTTGGCACATCATTGCAAAAGCGGTGGGATGTGACGGAAAGCCGCTGGACATTTTTAGGGAGGGCGGCGTGACGATTATGCGCTGAAAAAATGCCTTTGGAAAAATAATTTAGCTCATCCAACAATTTTTTCACAAGCCACGCTAGGTTAGATATTTACCTATTGTCCATGCTGCTGACAACCAACGGTTTGTCAGTTGGAATTTGGTCTCGAACCCCCGAAAAAAAATCTTATTGGAAACATGTCCACTGCGTATTCAACTCTTTTCGCTATTAGTTGAGAATAGCGTTTCCTTGTTATTTCTTTAAAAAAAATTTGAACGGTATTGTTAAATCCGAGTGCTAGCCTATCTTTGGCCCCGTATCCTTTAACCAGTTACCACTATTTGATGAGCACAAAAAATCCCCCATGCCTGAACGGCGAAAAGGTCGAGATGGCAACGAATCTTCTCCGTGTTTTCAATCACAAGCACCGCTTTGCCATTGTCAATCAGTTGTTGAACAAGGGAAGCATGGACTCTTCCAAGCTTGCGACTTCACTTCGCTTGCAGGAATCGTACATCCTTGAACAGCTTCAGGTTCTCCAGCATTCGGGCCTCGTCCGTTCCCTCGAAATCGTGGACGGCGTGAAATTCGTGGCCAACAAACGGGCCATCCGCAAAGTGGACCAGGCAGTGCGATTCTTTACGCAGAACTAAGCCTCGGTTTCCTCCCTCAACTTCTTCTATTGGATAAAAACGCTGTAAGCCCCATCACTTGCCATGTCAATTGCATGGCTGGATGTGCTTTAGTTGATGCTGAAGCAACTGCTTGACGTTACGAATGCCGAGTGGTTGCCTACGTGGACGGCCTGTGTATTGCCTTTGCGGACCTTTACCTCCTTGGTGACGGTATTCACGTGGCGCTGGTAGTCCTTGCACACTGGGCAGATAAATATGACCCAGTCGCCCTCCCGGTGGCCTATGCAGTGGTGTTCCTCCTGCTGTTGCTTTGGTGTTGTACGTCTCATAGTAGTAGGGAAATGCTTGTGAAAAATAGCCTTAGCGAAAACTGGCCTCAGCTTTTATTGGCTGAGGCAAGGCATTGCAAATAGTTTGCCATTGGCATGTTAGCACAGTCCCTACTTGAAAAAATAAACAACAACCACCTATAAGGCATCAACAGTTCAGTGCCCCACAAACGCTGATGGTCTGCCCGGAAACGTATGCTGACATGTCTGAGCCAAGGAAAACGCAGACATTTGCCACCTCCTCACCTTTCCCAAAGCGCTTCATCGGGATGCTGGCGAAGTAGGCTTCCTTGGTTTTTTCATCCAATGCCTCGGTCATTTCCGTTTCGATGAAGCCAGGTGCAACGGCATTGCATCGGATGCTGCGGGAGCCGACTTCCTTGGCAATGGATTTTGTGAAACCGAAAATGCCCGCCTTCGATGCGGCGTAGTTCGCCTGGCCAGCGTTGCCCGTCACGCCCACGATGCTGCTCATGTTGATGATGCTGCCTGATTTTGCCTTCAACATGGGCTTCAGGGCATGTTTCGTCAGGTTGAAAATGGACTTCAGGTTGGTATTGATGACCTCGTCCCATTGTTCCTCTGTCATGCGGAGCATCAGGTTGTCTCGGGTGATGCCAGCGTTGTTCACCAAGATGTCAACCTTCCCAAAGTCCCGAATCACGTCGCTCACGAGGGTTTCCGCTTGCGCAAAATCAGCGGCATTCGAGCCGTAAGCCTGCACCTGCACACCCAGCGAATTGGTCAGTTCAGTGGCAAGTGCGTTGGCCTTTTCCGCTGAGGAAAGGTAGGTGAAGGCCACATTGGCACCTTCCTCTGCAAACCTACGGACAATGGCAGCGCCGATGCCCCTTGATCCGCCCGTGACGAGTGCCGTTTTTCCTTGTAGTATCTTCATGTCGCTTTTTGTTTTGAAAATTATGGCGGCGAAGGTAGGGCTAAAACTAAAAAAGCGAAAGCTTAAAGTCTTGCAGGCAAACCAAGGATTCCCCCTAAATTTGCCCACATGAAACAGCCTTTTCTATTCGTGCTTTTGCTTTTTTTCGGCCTGTCGGCCAATGCGCAGGACGTGCAAAGCCTGCGGGCCTCGCTCATGCAGTACCAGTTCAACGCACTGCCGCTCAATCCTGCCTATGCGGGGAGGTTGGAAGCGACCAGTTTCGAGGCATTTTACTACGGCAGCTTTGCCTCTGACCAGCAGATCAGCCGCTCCGCAATGTTGAGCCTGCATGGTCGGGGTGGCCTTCAGCAATTGCTGGGCTGGGGCGGTGTGCTCCAATTCCACGGCCAAGAAGTTTACAACGAACTGAATTTCCACCCCACATTTTCAAGGATTGTCCATTTGGCAAACAGCAACGTTTCGTTCGGGGCTACCCTCGGCATCAATTATTTCGATGTGGACGAGTCGGTGATAACGACCATCAATTCCAGTTTCTTTTCTGTGGACGGTGGTGCAGGGGCCATGTGGCACAACCAGCGCTCGTTCGTGGGCGTTTCCATCCTTCATTTTTTTGAGAAAAGTTTCAACACAGACAGCGACAAAGATTTTAGCCTGCCCCGCTCACGCCCAATCAACCTCCATGCGGGCAGCCTGTTTCGCCTCAACGATGAGCTTTACCTGAAACCCACGGTGTTGCTTCGTTATGCGGAAATTTATGGCATACCAGAACCGAAATCCCATGCCCAGTATTCGCTCCTTGCCGCCGATGTGCACGCCAGTGTTTTCATCGAAGGAAGCTACGTGATAGGGTTGCTGGCGGGCTACACCCACGCCGAACTTGGTTACGACCAAACCCGCTTGGGACTTTCAGCTACCTTGCTTTTTGGAAATTTCAGGCTTGGCTATGCCTTGCAGTTCAACAACGAGGCGAACAGCAATTTGAATCTGCCGTCCACACATACCATCAGTGCGGGCTATGATTTTTTCGAAGACCCAGCGGAAGGGCGGAGGATTTTTTAGTCTGCAACCATGGCAAACTTAGAGGGGTCGAGCTGCCATCTTGCGAAACTAATTCAAATCCCCCTTCGCTTCACTTCTTTCATCACCAAATCCAGTTCCCGGCTCACGTCACCCGTAACGGAAGTGTTTTCTTGGGTACGCCGAATCAGGTAGGGAATCACCTCTTTCACTTGGCCGTAAACCATGTACTTAGCCACGTTGTAACCAGCTTTTGCTAGGTTGAAAGTGATGTTGTCGCTCATGCCGAAGAGTTGGCAGAATTGCAGGTGGGGGTGGTTTTTGGGCAGGTTTTTCTTTGCAATCAGTGCGGCCATGCGCAGGTTGCTCTCAGCGTTGTGGCTGGCGCAACAAACGGCTATCTGCTCATAACTTTCGATGCAAAATTGAATCCCAAGGTTGAAATCATGGTCGGTCGCTTCCTTGTTCGGCTGGATGGGGGAGGGGTAGCCCATTTCCTCAGCACGCTTACGCTCCTTTTCCATGTAGGCGCCCCGCACTAGCTTTGCGCCGAGCAAATAACCTTGCGTTTTTGCCATGTCAAATGATTCGGCCAAGTAGGCCAAGCGGTCGGTGCGGTACATTTGGAACGTGTTGAAGACAACCACTTTCTGTTTATTGTAACGCTTCATCATGCGGTTGGCGAGCATGTCGATGGCAGGCTGAATCCAGGTCTCCTCCGCATCAATGAAAACGGACATGCCCACTTGGGCCGCATGGTGGCAAATGGCATCCACCCGTTTTAGGACGTTCTTGAATTCTCCTTTTTCTTCGGCGCTGAGCGTAGCCTTGCTGTCGCTGATTTTCTCCAGCAGGCCAAATCTCGCAATCCCCGTTATTTTGGAGCTGATGACGGGCACGGAAGGCATTTTCGAGCCGAAATCAATGGCACGTAGGTTCTCGTTCATCGTCCGGTTGAAATCCTCTTCGGATTCCTTGGCCTCCGCTCCGTAGTCAAGCACGGAATCCACACTTTGCTCCGCCAAGTGGTCAATGGCGGGCTGGGATTCGAGTAGCGTTGTACCTCCGCAAAATTGTTTGAAAATGGTCGCCTTGACGGTCGTTTCGAAGAAAGGCAGCGGTACTTTGGTGCCCAACATGCCAAGTTTCGAACCAATATTTACCAAAGTCGGATTGTTCATCAATTTGAACAGCCGCTCGGTTTTCTTCAACTCCTCGTCGTTTTTCCCTGCAAAAGCAATCTGAGTATTGGCAAAATCAATCGCAGTTTCGCCGTTTGGCGCACTGAATGCCTTCGCAATTTTCTCAAGTTGCTCAAGGGAGATAACTGGTTTCCCTTCGTTCCTCATGTATTTGGTAGGGAGGAGTGGAGACGTGAGGTTGAAGGTATGAGATGCGATTTTACACACCTCATACCTCACACCTCCAAACCTTATTTAAACGGTTCAAACATTGTATTCAATTCCTTCAGGAATGCTTCGTCTTTTTGGCTTTCAACGGACTTCGTCAACAGGTCCTTCACATTGACGAAGAGCTGCAAATCCTGCTCAAAGGTACCATCTTTTCCAGTAAGTGATGGGTCGAGGCCAGTGAGGAATGTCAGTTGCTGCTTGGTTTCGTTTGCCAAAATCTGCAAATGCGGCTTGGCTTTTTCGTAGCCACCTGCGGCAATCATCACATTCAGCATCTGCATGGTGTTCCAGTCGTACGGGAAGTTCATGTGCGGGAAGGACTGTAAGTACTTCTCAATCATGTTGATAGCCTTTTCTTTTTCTCCCTTGTCGGCCAAACGGCGGGCACCCCGTAGCATCACAACCCGGATGCTCTGGATGCTGGGGCCATAGCTCTTGTCAATGTACGTATGCAGCTTGTCAAAATTGCCCCACTTGAACTTGTTCATCACGTTGTCGTACAGCAGGTCAGTGTTCACCCGGCCATAGCCATAGACGTACAGCCCTTGCTCGCTCTGCGATTTGATGGGGGTGATGCGCAGGCCGAGGCCCTCCAGTTGCATGTAATCTTCCAGACCCAGCATCTTGTCGGGGCGGCAGGTCACAGCGAAGTAAACGGGACGGTCATTGATGTTCGAGGCCACTACGTCCAAGATGGCGAGTTCATCCTTCGTCAGGTAGGACAAGCCCTCGTTGCCGGTTTTGTGGAAAGGAATCTTGAGCGGAATCCGGTCGGTCAGTGCCAAGCTGTCGCCTGGGTTGATGCCGAACAGTTCCCCTGCTTTCGTCAAATCAATCGGCATATAAACAGTTCCCGAAGGGAAAACCCCATCCACACGGTCGTCACGCAGCTTTCTATCCTGCCCTGTCAGTTCAAGTGCTTTCGTGGCGGGCATTTCGCCTTGGTCTTGGTTACTCAGATAATAAACAGCGTTGCGTTTTTTGCCACGGTACGCATCAGCGGGTATGGTCAGCTTCAGCGGAGGTGAGTCGTTGATTTTGCGCCTGAGCAGGTTGATGTACCAGTCCACTTGGATGAGCGACAGGTTCACCACCCGCACGTCCCTGCGTATGCCTTCTACTTCCTGTGCATACCAAAGTGGGTAGGTGTCATTGTCACCGTAGGTGAAAATGATGGCGTTCTTTTGGCAACTTTCAAGGAAGTTGGAAGCGTAGTCACGGGAACCATAGTGGCCCGCACGGCTTTGGTCGTCCCAGTTCTGGCTGCCCATCAGGTAGGGAGCGGAAAGTGCGAGCACAGTGCCCAAGCCAGCAGCCCCCACGCCACTTATTTTGTTTTTCAATAAATCAAAAATGGCCAACACGCCCATCCCAATCCAGATACAGAAGGTGAAAATGGACCCCACGAGCACGTAGTCCCGCTCACGTGGTTCGTTCGGCGGCTGGTTCGAGTAGATGATGATGCCCAAGCCCGTGAACAGGAACATGGCCAAAACTGCCGTGGCATCTTCCGGTTTTTTGAAAAAATGGAAGGCCAGGCCCAACAGGCCGAAAATCAATGGGAGGAAGAAGTAATGGTTCCTCGATTGGTCGGCCTTCATCGAATCAGGCATGTTGCCGGCTTTGTAAAGCCGCATTTCATCAATGAATTTGACGCCACTTTCCCAGTTGCCGCTTTTCACGTCCCAGGAGTAGTAGCCTTGTTCGCCGTTTTGGCGGCCAATAAAGTTCCATGCGAAATAACGCCAGTACATCCAGCCAAACTGGTAGCGGAACATGTACTTCATATTGTCGGAGAAAGTGAGTTCTCCATTGGGTTTGTCAATCCAAGCTCGGTATTTCTCCGGCCTGTTCTGGGTGTCGTCGCCCATCCGAGGGAAAAGATGCTTCTCATTTGAGGCGAACTCGTACGACACTTTCTCGTCGGTGATTTCGTAGCTGCAAACTTCCTTGTCGCCTTCTTTTTTCACCACCTGGCCGTAGCGTGGGGTGATTTTGTTGTCGGTAGGTTGGGCGTCAAAGTCGGGGCCGTAGAGCAGCGGGCGCTCGCCGTATTGCTCCCGGTTTACGTAGGAAAGCAAGCGGATAGGGTCGCTCGGCTTGTTCATGTTCACGGGTGGGTCAACGGTGGCACGCACCAGCACCACGCCGATGGTGGAGAAGCCAACCGTTGCCATCAGTGCGCTGAACATCAGCACTTGGATGATGTGGCGGTCCACATTGCGCAAGCCGTAGTAAAAAACAAGGCCCACAACTGGGGAGATTACCAAATTGGCCCAGCCAAAAGCAAAGAATCCGTAGGTGGCCGCCAGTGCCGAGACGATGATGACATCGGTTTTGTTGTGCGATTTTGCGTAGCGCATTCCGAAGAAAAAAATCGCCGCCAGCATCAGCAGGGTAGGAATCAAACCGGTGTTGAAAGGTAGACCTAGTGTGTTTACCATCTGAATTTCCATCCAACTCCACATTTGTGCAACACCAGTGATAACCAGTGTTTGAATAGCGCCGATGATGACTAGGCCAACGATGAACGCTCCCAGTGCGCCGATGTATTTGTCCTCGCCCTTCCAAGGTAGGTAAATGGCCAAAGCCAGCATCAGTGCTGTGCCCAACCCTTTCATCAGGATGCCGGATGCGCCGGAGGCTACCACAACCATTGCCACGACCAAGCCCAAAGCAAGCATAATTCGGAGAATGGTGGAAGCTGTTTTGCTGATTTGGATATTTTTTTTGTAGTAAAAAAGCATCGCCAGCGCCGGGAAGGTCAGCAGGCTCAGCAAGTGTACGCCGATGGACAAGGCCGCAGCATACACCGTGAACACCAGCCAGCGGTCGTGCTTGGGTTCGTCGGGGAGGTTGTACCATTTCACCATGCCCCAAACCGTGAGACAAGTGAAAAAAGTGGACATAGCGTACACCTCGCCTTCCACCGCTGAAAACCAAACGGAAGTAGCGAAGGTCATGGAGAGGCCCGCCACGAGGCCAGCGCCTGCGAGAGCGATGTTTTGGCCGCCGTCGGTTTCACCTGCCCGCCCAACGAGGGCAACTTTGCCCAAAATCATGGTAATCCAGGCGAGGAACATCGCACCAAAAGCTGTGCAAATGCCAGACATGAAGTTCACAGCGAAGGCGATGTTTTCAGGGTGCGCCTTGGTATCGGTGAAAATCTCGGCGAACCAGATAAAAACCCGGCCAATCATCAGGAACAATGGCGCTCCAGGGGGGTGAACCACCTCTTGCTTGTAGGCTCCGAGAATGAACTCGCCGCAGTCCCAAAGGCTGCCCGTTGGTTCGGCGGTGTTGTAATAGACGACAGCGGCTATGGCAAAAACAAGCCAGCCCGTGATGTTGCTAATTGTCTTTAAGGAATTCATGTAGGTGAAAATGGTTGGAAAAATTAACTGGTGCTACCTGATTTTGAATGGGTAAATTATTGATACTCAAAGCAATATTGGCAGTTTCACGAATATTGACCGGCAAATACAGGTAGCTCTTCCAAAAGCTGCGCAAATGTATAAAACAGTTGCGAGTTTTCGGCGATTGGGCCTTGCAGGAATGGAGATTAGTAAACTTGTCCCACGAACTGCCAAAGTTCTTTCATTTCATTGGCCGACCTACCGTTGGGCTGTTCCACGTTGAGTTGAAAGCCCGGCAAAGTATCCGGCAGCCCTGCGAAACGGCCATCGTAACCATAGTCGGTATCTGCAATTGCCACTGAATTGGCGGCAGTAGTCTGCGGCTGGGCGGCCAAACGGGGCTTTACGTTCACCCGTTTTTTCGAAAGCTTGGCCGAGGTATCCGCAACGGGCACAGCGATTTCTTTGTAAATGGTATCGGTCGTGTTCACGTAAACCGTTTCGGTTTGCATGGCTGCTACTGGCGCAGGTTTTTTTAGGGTAAAATGGGCGACCAGCAACAGCGCAAGCCCTGCTGCTGCTTGCCAAACGGGCATCCGATATTGCACCAGCCGGACTAAAAGCCCGGTGGGCCGCAGCGTTTCCTGCTTTGGTTTTTCTTGCTTGCGCAATGCTGCCAGCAGGTTCTCCCGGATGGCGGGGTTCAGCTTTGGCCCCTGTTTCAATGCTGCCCGGCTTCTCAGTAGCAACTGGTGCAAGCGGTCGTACTCCCAGTCGGGCATTTGCGCCAGCACGGCGGATTTTTCAGCTTCCGTGAGCAATTCGAACGGCCGCTCGGCCAGCAATTGCTCGATGTCTAAGTTTTTGAAATTTTCCATGTCTAACAGGTTTTCAGTTTTTTAGAGGCTGAAGGCTCCGGCAAAGGCCCGCAGCTTGTTCCCCAGTTTTTTCAAGGTGTAAAACATCCTGGATTTCACCGTACCCTCTGGGCAATCCAGTATTTCGGCGATTTCCTTCACACTCAGGTCCTGCTGGTAGCGCAAGAGGAAACACTGGCGTTGGGTTTCGTCCAGTTCATCCAGTGCGAGGTGTAGGTGTTGTTCAAATATTTGATTATCAAGGTCTTGTGAATAGTTTTCAGTGAAAAAATCAACGCTACTCGGTGGTGCTGTCAGCCGAGACTGGCGGCGGTACTCGTTTTTCACCATATTTCCAGCCACGGTGTACAACCAAGTTGAAAAGCGCCGCTCTGGGTCGAAGAGCGCATTTTTTTCCACCAGTTTCATAAAAAGCTCTTGGGTGAAATCGTCCGCCCGATGCACATCCCGCCCCAGCGTTCGGTAGAAGTAACGGTGCATACGCTCGCTGTACCGGTCGTACAACTCGCCGAACGACGCCTCGCATCCTTCGTTGGCCAGCCGCCGCATCAACTGCTCATCGGCCAGGGTGTTGTATTTTATTGCTTTCGACAAATGTTGGTGGAAAAGTGGTTGAACTGGTTAAATTGGTGTGGGTGTCACTCCTCATCCCTATTTCCTCATTCCTTCATTCGATGACCTCCATAAAAACCCGAAACCCAATGAACGGCTGCGGCTTTTCGTAAGTATTCTTGTTCGCAATTTGACCAAAAAATGGTGCTTCGTTCCAACTGCCGCCTTTGGTCACCCCTGGTTGGTCTATCATTTCGGCTGCGTTGCCGCTGGTATTGAAAAGGCCAAAATCGTTGGGGAAATAGGAGGAGGCCTTCACGAGGAAACAACCTCCGTCGTCGGGTCTGTCATTCTCGGAGTTTGGGCATGTTTTGCAAGGTTCTTCATTATAAACATCATAGTTGGCCAAAAAGCAGCCTTTATTGTTCCGAATGTAATACCCCCCCCAAGGGTATGGGGTATTCCTAGCTGCATGTGCTGCCAGCATCCATTCCGCTTCTGTTGGCAGCCTGAACCTTACTTTTTTGAAGGCTTTTTTCTTATCGGAACTGGCGTTGTACACCTTGGTAATCCAGTCGCAGTAGGCAACTGCGGCTTCGTGGCTGATGTTCACCACGGGCATGTCGGGTTCGTCCGGGTGGCCGTTTTTGAACACCTCGCTGTCGGGCAGGTTTTTGTAATTATCGGGCAAAAGGCTGCGCCAATCGGTGCGTGGGGCCTTGCATTTTTCCAGCAAGTCGAATTCCTTGTTCTTCACCAAATCCATCAAAAAAGCTTCGTACTGAGCGTTGGTAACTTCGGTATCAAAGGCAAAGAGATTGTCGGTGCCGGGGATTTTTTTCATACCTTTGTCGAAACTGCGCACAGATATGGACGACTCGATGGGCTGGGTCTTGGCATTTTTCCCATCAAAATAGCCTTGCAGGGCATCCATGCGGCCACCTTCCTTCGCCACTCTTTCCATGAGTGTTTCCAAGTTGGCGGATTTCAAAAAATCACCACTGTCCACGTAGTGTTGGTGCAGCAGCACGAAGGCGGGAAGGTATTGGAGATTCATGCCAGACATCACCGAGGTGATGGAATCTGGGCTGAAATCCACTTTGAGGTAATCGAGCAGGAAGCGGTTTTCAAAATTGTTTTTCAAAACGGCTATGTTGTCGAAATTCTCCGAAGCGTAGCGTAGCGCCAGCCCGGTCAGGTAGAGGCTGTCGCCAAAGGTCAACCTGATTTCATCCGGCATGGAGTTGGCGAGATAAATGGGCGATTTCGCATGCTGCATCAACTTGCGCAACACCTTGGCATACATCTCCGTCTGCGTCTTGCAGTTACTCAGGTCAAGGCTGGGAAGGCCGAGGCTGCCGAACTCCCGCTCTCGGTATCTATCCATTAATAAAAGGTTGACATTCAATACTTTAACGTCTTTTCGGATGCCCCTTGCCGACTGTAGCACCCACAGCGGATAGGTGTCATTGTCGCCGTAGGTGAGCAGGATGGCCCCATTTTCCACGGAGGCGAGGAGGTTGTAGTTCCACGACAAAAGCTCGGCAGGAAACTCACCCGCCTCGAAGAGTTTTTCGAGGTAGGATAGCGCCTGAGCTTGGTCGCCCTGCATTTGGAAATAGGCGACGAGGTCGTGGTAGGCTTCCATGCGTTGTGGGGCTATCTCGTGGGCTTTCAATAGGAATTTGTAGCGGTCTTCATTCCAGTCGGCATTGAGAAAACGGATGTAGAGGTACTCGAAGCTCTCGTGCATCGCAGTTGGAATTTTTTCCATGATTGCCGTGAGGTCAAAGCCTTGCGGCTCACTGCGGTCGAGCATGTTGGCGTACCTGGCAGCCCTGTAGTAGTTGAACCATGCGGTTGGGTTCATGCTGTTCTTCACTGTTTCCTGCTGCCAAAGCTGTGCCTGCTCGGAGTAGTACTGCGCAGGGTAGGCTATTTTGGAAAGCGGCTTGATGGGTTCGGGCATCGCCACATTAGATGTGTTCCCGAACAAGGAAATCGTAGAAATGGCAAATGCCAAAATGAAGGTTGTTAGATTTTTCATATCAATTTGATTTTCAAAACACGCCATTGTACACACCGCTGGGCTGTAGGTTCAAGTCGGAACCCATTTTTTTTATGGTATTCCTCAAATTATTAAATAACCCTATGGCTTAGTATTTGAGTCAAAACAAAACCTGCACTCCCCACTTGCCTAATGAAAAAGTAGCCGAAATCCCCCCTACCGATTGACTATCAGGTACTTACAGCTTTTGAACTGTAAAAAAAAAACTGTGATGCACTATTGGAAAATTACATTAGCAGCACTTTTGCTGACCTCTAACGTTGCATTCGGGCAATATTTGGAGAACTACGAGAAAAAAGCACTGGCAGCTTTTTACTCAAAAGATTATTCATCGGCATTGCTTTTCAGCGAAAAGGTATTGGAAATTGATTCTGCCAATATTTCTTCCCTTTTTGTTGCAGGGGAATCAGCTCGCTTGTCGGGCGATTTCAGCAAAGCAGAAAATTACTTGGAGCGCATTCCCAACGAGGCAAAAGTTGGCTACTACGCCGTCACTGATTTCCAATTGGCAAGTGTAAAACTCGACCTCAACAAAACCAATGAGGCCAGGTTTTATTACCAGAAGTACATCAATGCGCACAAGGAACCCAATAACCTGTTTGCCTACTTGGCCGTGGAAGCGCTTAAAAATTTGGAAGCAGACGACCGAGGCAAGGAAAGCCAATTAGCTACCAACCAAGTTGCAGGTAACATCAATTCCGAAAAACCAGAATTCGCACCACTGCGATATGGCGACAAAATTTATTATACCACAATGGTAGAGATGCCAAGTGGAAAGCGGAAAAAGGAAACTTCAGAGGTTACCCGCATTTTTGAGTCGAAGCCTGACTACAGCCCCGTGCCCTTCGGCGGAAACCCCAGCAAACAAAACTTGAGTTCAGGGGGCATATCCCTCACACCCGATGCCTCAAGGGTTTTTTACACAATTTGCAGCGGCGATTTCCTGCAAAACGAAGGCTGCGAGATTTGGTTCCGTGACCGTGAATACGAAGGTGATTGGGGGCCTCCAAAGCGCCTTCCTGAACAAGTGAACCTGCGGGGTTATACTTCGACGCAGCCTTCCATTGGTTGGGACAAAAAAACAAAACAATACGTCCTGTATTTTTCAAGTGACCGCCCAGGCGGGCGTGGCGGCTTGGACATTTGGTGCAGCAGCATTGCCCACAACGGTAGCATCAGTGAGCCATTTTGCTTGCCTTTCAATACGGCAGAAGACGAAATCACGCCGTTTTTCCACCAGCTTTCCCAAACCCTGTTTTTCAGTTCCAACGGATGGCCAGGCAAGGGTGGTTTTGATGTTTTCAGGGAAAGCAAGGCCAAAAATGGGGAGTGGAACGTGCCGGAGAACCTTGGCGAGATGCTCAATAGTGCCTTCGACGACACCTACTATACCTTTCATTCTCAAAGCCAAAATGCCTATCTGGTTTCCAACCGACCTGTCGTGAATGAAAAAGGCGACCATATCAGGGACAATATTGACATTTATGAGGCCCGCATTTTTGCAGAACTGAACCTGAAAATATTCCGCTCGCTGGACAATACACCTGTGTATGCACCCCAAGTGGAAATCAAGGAACTTAACACTGGCGTGACCGGGACCTACAGTGCCCGAAACGATCAAAACAACTTGCAGGTGAGGCTGGAGACGGGTAAGCGCTACCTCGTCACCATCTTGGCCAATGGCTACAATCCTGCACAGTTCGAATTCAGCACGGAAGACATTAGTTATTTTATCAAATTGGACAGACAGATATTCCTGCGCCGCCCTCTCGATCCTTGATTTTCAAGGGTTTGGAAAGTTTTTTTTTACAAAAAAAACATGCATGAAATCACACGCCATCCATGTTTCAATGGGTTAAAAGTCAAATTTTTATCCTTGCAAAAAATAATTGTTATAATTAAATTCGGATAGGATTTGTGGCATGCCACGGTGGCTGCCTCTTGCGCAGCGCAGATTCCAACCTTATCTTTGCACCACATTTCTTACATTTTCCCTTCTCAAAAGTCTGTTTACGCTTTAAGCACTGGTTTCACATCACACCAATTCCACTGACAGTTACTTACGTTTTTGATTTTTTGCCGACGGAGCGTCGGCCTGTATTTTTTTTCAAAACCAAAACTTACTTAGATGTTAACCAGAATACTTACAATCGTAAGCTGCATCCTTGCAGTTTCCAATCTAGCTGCGCAGCAGCAAAAATCCTTCAAATCCACCTCGGTCTTCAAGGTACAACGGCTCGACAACACGGTGAACTGCCCCATCGCTGACTTCGCCCCCGTGCGCTACGGAGACCGCATCTATTTTTCAAGCATGCGTGAAACCGCCCCCGGTGCAACGCCTACAAGCCGCATTTTTTCCTACACGCCCGGCCAAAAACCCACGCTGGACAAGGACTTGAACCCTAAAAACAGCTCCCGGCTACTC
>Ga0075012_10001298_pt1 | contig 25886 bp, 19 predicted proteins | sample All_14_2_FD_71474 | JGI IMG/M metagenome (GOLD analysis project Ga0075012, IMG submission 71474) | Freshwater microbial communities in response to fracking from Pennsylvania, USA - Allegheny Zone_MetaG_DW_15 | ecosystem: Environmental > Aquatic > Deep subsurface > Groundwater > Drilled...
TTGTTTCGCAACCCGCTGGCCGACCCGTACCTGCTGGGCAGCGCTTCGGGCGCCTCGCTGGGGGTGGCGCTGGTGCTGGCGGTGCTGGGTGGCGGCGCGGGCATGTTGGGCGGCAACATGATGAATGGCGGCGCACCCCTGAGCGTGTTTTCCGGCAGCGTGCTGGTGCGCCTGGGGCTCACGGGGGCGGCGTTTGTCGGCGCGGTGCTGGCGGTGCTGTTGACGCTCGCGCTATCCAAAGGGGTGCAGCACACGCTGCGCCTGTTGCTGGCCGGTGTGGTGGTGGGTGTGGTGCTGGGTGCGGCCACGCAACTGGTGCTGCTGTTTTCGCCGGACTCGTTACAGGCTATGCAGGCCTTCATGCTCGGCTCCACCGCGTTTGTTGGCTGGACCGCGTGTGCGCTGATGGCCGGTGTGTGGGTGCTGTGTGTGTCAGCCGGTGGTTTGCTGGGCCGCGTGTTGGATGGCCTGAGCCTGGGCGAAGCCACCGCGCACAGCCTGGGCTTGCCGCTGGGCAGCTTGCGCATTGCGCTGGTGGCAGTGCTGGCGCTGGCCACCGGCACGGCGGTGGCGCAAACCGGGCTGATCGCGTTTGTGGGCCTGGCTGCGCCGCATCTGGTGCGCTCGGTCATCAAAACCACCCATGGCCGACTGATGTTGCTGGCCAGCCTGATGGGCGGCGCGCTGCTGATGGCGGCCGACACGCTGGCGCGCTGGCTGATTGCGCCGCAGGAATTGCCGGTGGGTGTGCTCACCGCCGTGCTGGGCGGCGGCTACCTGCTGTGGCTGATGCGGCGCAACAGCCGTGGTTTTGCCGGAGGTGGTCAGTGACAACCGCTGCACCTTCCATCGCACTCCAGGCAAGTGGCATCAAGGCCAGCATCGGACAGGTCGAGATACTGCATGACATCACCTTGGGTTTGCCGCAGGGCCGCTGGACCAGCATCGTTGGCCCCAACGGCGCGGGCAAATCCACGTTGCTGAAAGTGCTGGCGGGCCTGCTGCCACACACGGGCAAGGTCAGTCTGCTGGGCCACGATTTGCACAGTTTGCCGCACCGCACACGCGCCCGGCAGCTCGCCTGGCTGGGGCAAAACGAATCCTCGGGGGATGACTTGACCGTGTGGGACGTGGCCCTGCTGGGCCGCCTGCCACACCAGGCCTGGCTGGCCGGGCCCAGCCCGCAAGACTTGGCAGCAGCAGAAATTGCCCTCAAAGCCACCCAGGCCTGGGACTGGCGGCAGCGCAGCCTGGGCCAACTCTCGGGCGGCGAGCGCCAGCGGGTGTTGCTGGCCCGCGCCCTGGCAGTGCAGGCGCAGGTGCTGCTGATGGACGAGCCGCTGGCCAACCTGGACCCGCCGCACCAGGCCGACTGGCTGGGCGTGGTGCGCTGCCTGCTGGAAACTGGCGTCACCGTGGTCAGTGTGTTGCACGAGATTTCCATGGCGCTGCACGCTGACGAGATGGTCATCATGGCCGCCGGGCGCGTCACCCACCAGGGCGCGTGTGCCGATGCGGCCACCCACCGCGCGCTGGAAGCCGTGTTTGACCACCGCCTCACCATCCACCCGCTGGCCAACCAGTGGGTGGCGCTGCCCAGTTAATTGGAATCTGACCCCAATTGGGAACCCAATTTCACCTGATCCATCTCAAACCACATGCAAACCGAAACCCCTCCCTCTGAAAAACCTTACGACAAACCGGAGGGCGAGCGCCGCGGCCTGATCATCGTCAACACTGGCGACGGCAAGGGCAAAAGCACCGCCGCCTTCGGCTTGGCCCTGCGCGCGCATGGCCGTGGCAAGGCCGTGAAGATTTTCCAGTTCATGAAAGTGCCGTCGGCGCGCTTTGGTGAACACCGCATGTTTGAGCAACTGGGCATTCCCATTGAGGGTCTGGGCGACGGCTTCAGCTGGAAGAGCCAGGACCTGGAACATTCCGCCCAGTTGGCGCGTGACGGCTGGCTCAAGGCCAAAGCCGCCATCCTGAGCGGTGACTATTTTCTAGTCACGCTGGATGAGGTCACCTACCCGCTGATCTACGGCTGGCTGCCGCTGGACGATGTTTTGGAAACGCTCAAAACCCGCCCGAGCCAGGTGCACGTGGTGCTGACCGGGCGCCGTTGCCCGCCAGAAATCATTGAACTGGCCGACACCGTGACCGAGATGACCCTCATCAAACACGCTTTCAAGGCAGGTGTTCCGGCGCAGCGGGGGATTGAGGACTAAAATTTGTGCGTCAATTTGACGTACGTTTTGACTCTTTCAGGAGCCTGCCATGCCAACTGAAACCACTTCAACATCGGCCACCGAGGCAGCGCGTATCAACCTGCGCACCAGCCCCGAGGTCAAGGCGCTGATCGAGCGCGCCGCAGCGTTGATGGGCACCACCGTATCGAGCTTCATCAGCCAAACCATGTACGAGACTTCGCAACGTGTGGTGGCTGAGCAGGACACTTTGACCCTGTCTGACCGTGACCGGGATGCCTTTTTGGCAGCGCTGGAGAATCCACCCAAACCCACGCAGGCTCTGATTGATCTGATGAAACTGAGTGCATGAAACTCGTCATTAGCGAACTGTGCCCGGGCCATGACCGCGCAGGTTTCGATTGCGGCGAGCCCGCGCTCAATCAGTTTTTGCAACGCTTGGCACGCCAACAGTCGGTGCGGGATTTCAGCAAAACCTATGTCGCTTGTCTGCCTGAGGCGACGCAAATTTCCGGGTTTTATGCCATCAGTTCGGGTTCGGTGGACTTCGCTCATTGGCCACAAAGTCTGCGCTTGCCGCGCTATCCGGTGCCGGTGGCCCGATTAGGTCGTTTGGCGGTGGACAAGCGTGCACAAGGGCAAAGGGTCGGGGTTGCGTTGCTGAGTCACGCGGTTCGTTTGGCAATGATGCTTTCGGAGCAAATCGGTTTGTACGCCCTGGTGGTCGATGCCAAAGATGACAGGGCTGCTGCGTTTTATGCACGCCATGGCTTTGAGCGTTTTCCTGATCGACCGCTGACCTTGTTTTTGACGCTTGAGATGGCGCGGCGAGCGTCATCAGCGACCCCGGGAGCTGCCGATTAACCTCGACTACCCCACCCTGGACGCGCTGCGCCGTCGCCACCCGGCGTGGCGCTTGCTGGTGGCCGACCACGCGCCGCTGATCGCCAGTTTTTTGCAGCGGGTGTTTGTGGTGCCCAACGTGCGTGTCATGGCCCAATCTGGCCTGGTGGAAGCGCTGGAAGACACCCTGTTTGGCCTGCGCGAGCAGTTGGGTGAGGCGGCTTTTCCCAAAAGTGCGTCCGAGTATCTGAACGACTGGGCCGCGCCCGAGCGAGGCTGGTTGCGCAAGTTTTACCCGCCTGGTAGCGATGAGGTCCACTTTGATTTGACCCCGGCCACCGAACGCGCCCTGAGCTGGCTCACCAGCCTGACCGACCGCGCGTTTGTCGGCACCGAGTCACGCCTGCTCACGCTGTTCGATTTGCTGCAGCAAATGCGCCAGGGCAGCGAGACCGACCCGCAGGCGCGCGTGGCCGAGCTGCACAAGCGCCGCGATGCCATCGACGCTGAAATTGCCCGCGTGCTGGCGGGCGACATGCCGCTGCTGGACGACACCGCGCTGCGTGAGCGCTTCATGCACTTCAGCGCGCTGGCGCGTGAGCTGCTGACCGATTTCCGTGAGGTGGAACACAACTTTCGCAGCCTGGACCGCAGCGTGCGCGAGCGCATCGCGCTGTGGCAGGGCGCCAAGGGCACGCTGCTGCAAGCCATTTTGGGCGAGCGTGACGCCATCGCCGAGTCGGATCAGGGCAAGAGCTTTCGCGCGTTCTGGGACTTTTTGATGTCGCAGCAACGCCAGGAGGAACTCACCGCGCTGCTTGAAGCGGTGATGGCGCTGCCCCCGGTGGCGCAGCTGCAGCCCGACCCGCGCCTGAAGCGGGTGCATTACGACTGGCTGGACGCGGGCGAACATGCCCAGGCCACGGTGGCGCTCTTGTCGCAGCAGTTGCGCCGCTTTCTGGACGACCAGGCCTGGCTGGAAAACCGCCGCATCATGGACCTGGTGCGGTCTATTGAGGCGCGTGCGCTGGCTGTTCGCGCGGCGATGCCAGCGGGTGACTTCATGACCATCGACGAACTCAGCCCCAGCATCACCCTGCCGATGGAGCGCCCGCTCTACAACCCGCCAGCCAAACTGGTGCTGGATAAATTGACGCTGCTGGCCGGGGAGGGTGACCTGGATGCCAGCGCGCTGTTTGACCAGGTGCGGGTGGACAAGGCGCTGCTGGCTGGCCAGGTGCGCCAGATGTTGCAGCAGCGTGCGCAGGTCACCTTGAGCGAGGTGTTGACCGCGCACCCGCTGCAGCAAGGCCTGGGTGAGCTGGTAGCCTATTTGCAACTGGCCAGCGAGTCGGCGCAAGCCGTGGTGGATGACAGCGTTTTGGACGCCGTGCAGTGGACCCACGTCAACGGCACCCGCCAGGCGCATCTGCCACGGGTGATTTTTGTCAGGGAATGAGGAAGCCTGAAAATGCAGAAGTGCTGTCAACGTAACCACCCTAACGTGCCTGGATGCCGGGTCAAGCCCGGCATGACCGCAACGGCACACCCACGTTTTCAGTTTTTTTGAGCATGCAAGCCCACCCACTTTTCCCCGGTGATGACCTGTTTGGTCTGCCAGACAGCTTGGCTGAGAGGGCGCCAAGTCAGCCTGACGCCCCTGAATCCAAAGCGCAAGCCGCTGTCCAAAGTGCGTCAACCCTGGCAGCCCCGGACCTCACCAGCGTGGTGGTGCCGCTGCTCAAAAGTGTGCTTTACCGCGATGATGACCCGGCGCTGTGGGCGGCGCTGATCGAGCTGCAAGCGCGTGTGCGCGACTACGTGGCGGTGCTGGCGCTGGATTTGGTTTTGGATGAATCGGAGGGCTACGCCTTCCTCAAGGCGCGCCCTGAGCCCGATGATGCGTCGGCACCCCAGTCACCCCGGCTGGTGGCGCGCCGCCCGTTGAGCTTTCAGCTGAGCCTGCTGCTGGCGTTGTTACGCAAAAAGCTGGTCGAGTTTGATGCCAGTGGCGCCGACACCCGCCTGGTGCTCTCCTTGGATGCGGTGGTGGAGCTGGTGCGGGTGTTTTCACCGGCCAACAGCGCTGATGCGCGGCTGATGGACCAGGTGCAGGCGCAGCTCAACAAACTGATAGAACTGGGCTTTGTGCGCAAACTCAAAGGCGCGGGCAACCGCAACGCCATGCCGGATTACGAGGTGCAGCGCATCCTCAAAGCCTTTGTCGACGCCCAATGGCTGGCCGACCTGGACGCCCGGCTCGCGGCGTACCAGGCACACCTGGCGCAAAGCGGAGCACACGATGACTGACCTGGCTGCACCCTTGGCGGGGTTTCGGCTGATGCGGCTGGAAGTCTTCAACTGGGGCACCTTTGACAAGCACGTCTGGACGTTCAAGCCCGAAGGCCAAAACGCGCTGCTCACCGGCGACATCGGCTCGGGCAAATCGACCCTGGTGGATGCGGTCACCACGCTGCTGGTGCCCGCCCAGCGCATCGCCTACAACAAGGCCGCCGGGGCCGATGCCAAAGAGCGCACCTTGCGCTCTTACGTGCTGGGGTATTACAAGTCTGAGCGCCACGAGACCAGTGGCAACGCCAAGCCGGTGGCGTTGCGCGACACACGCAGCTTTTCGGTGATCCTGGGGGTGTTCCATAACGCCGGGTATGACAAAACGGTAACGCTGGCCCAAGTCTTCTGGTGCCGCGAGCCCACCGGCCAGCCTGAGCGCTTTTATGCCGTGGCGGAAACCGCGCTGGGCATTGCCGCAGATTTTGGCCACTTTGGCAGCAGCATCGAGCCCTTGAAAAAGCGCCTGAAAAAAGCGGGTGTGGCGCTGTTCGACAGTTTTCCGCCCTACAGCGCACTGTCGCGCCGCCTGCTGGGCGGTTTGAGCGAACAGGCGCTGGAACTGTTTTTGCAGACCGTCTCGATGAAGTCGGTCGGCAACCTGACCGATTTTGTGCGCCAACACATGCTGGAGCCTTTTGATGTGGCCCCCCGCGTGGCGGCGCTGATCACCCACTTTGACGACCTGAACCGCGCCCATGTTGCCGTCCTCAAAGCCAAACAACAGGTGGCGCTGCTGACCCCGCTGGTGGCCGACTGCGACCAGTACGCCGCCGTGCTGGCCACGGCGGACGAACTGCGCACCTGCCGCGACGGCTTGCGCGCCTATTTCAGCCGCCTCAAACTGGACCTGATCGACCAGCGCCTGGCCCATCTGGCCGAAGACCTGGCGCGCGACAACGCCAAAGTGGCCAAGCTCGAAGACCAGCGCGAGCAACAACGCAGCCAGGAGCGTGAACTGCGCCAGGCGCTGGCCACCAACGGTGGTGACCGGCTGGCCAGTCTGGCGCGCGACATCGCCCAGCAGCAAAGCGAGGTAACGCGTCGGCGCACCAACGCCGCGCGTTACGACGAGCTGCGCCGCGAACTGGGCCTGCTGCAAGTGGCCAGCACCGAAGACCTGGTGGCCCAGCAGCACACCTGTACCCAGATGATGGCCACCGAGGCCGCGCGCTCGGACGAGGTGCAAAACACCTTGACCGAGCGCAGCGTTGATCTGAGCGAAGGCAGGCGTGCCCACGCGCTGCTCACCGATGAGATCACCAGCCTGCGGGCCCGGCGCAGCAACATTGACGCGCAGGCGGTGCGCATGCGCGCAGACCTGTGTGCCGCGCTGGGCCTGGATGCGGACGACATGCCGTTTGCCGGTGAGCTGATTGAAGTGCGCGACGACCAGCGCGACTGGGAAGGCGCCATTGAGCGCCTGCTGCACAACTTTGGCCTGTCTTTGCTGGTGCCCGATGGCGTGTACGCCCAGGTGGCGCAGTGGGTTGACCAGACCCACCTGAAAGGTCGCCTGGTCTATTTCAGGGTGCGGCTGGATGTGCGTGCGCAAGCGCCCAGCTTGCACGCCGATTCGTTGGTGCGCAAACTCGTTGTCAAACCCGACTCGCCGTTTTACGCCTGGCTGGACCGCGAACTCAGCCACCGCTTCGACGTGGCCTGCTGCGCCACCCAGGAGCAGTTTCGCCGCGAGGTGCGCGCCATCACCCGCGCAGGTCAAATCAAATCTGGCGGCGAGCGCCACGAAAAAGACGACCGCCATCGGCTGGACGACCGCAGCCGCTACGTGCTGGGTTGGAGCAACACCGCCAAGCTGGCCGCGCTGGAGGCCAAACGCAAGGTGGCAGAGGCGCAGCTGACGCAACTCGGTAGCCAGATCGCCCAGGGTCAGCAACAGGTCGCACAGTGCCAAAGCCGCCTGGCCACCTTGGCCAAGCTGGTGGAATACCGCTCCTGGCCCGAGCTGGACTGGGCCACACCGGCAGCACTTGCCGCCGCGCTTGAGCAGGAGCGCCGCCAGATCGAGGCTGCCAGTGATCTGCTGCAAACCCTGACCGCCCAGCTCCAGACGCTGGAAGCCGCACAACTGAAAACCGAGGCCCAAAGCCGCGAGCAGCGCGACAAACGCGCCCGCATCGAAGAAAAAATAGCCCAGACGCAGGCGCTGCAGCAGCAAACGCTGGAGACGCTCAACAAGGCGCTGGCAGAAGCAGCGTTGTCAGCCCAAGCCCAAGCCCCCATCCCAGCCTTCCCCCAAAGGCGGGAAGGAGCAAATGCAGAAGCAGCAGGCGCAAATGCAGCTGCATCGGTCTTACCCCCTCTCCCCCTGGGAGAGGGCCGGGGAGAGGGCCGGGGTGAGGGCGTCCGCCTGGACCACTGGCGTGACAAGATCTTGGGCCAGCAGCCCATCACGCTGGAGTCCTGCGACAACCGCCAGCAGGACATGCGCGACGTGCTGCAGAAACTGATCGATGCCGAGGTGCGCAAAGCCAACAGCCTGGTTGAAAAAATCGTCGACGCCATGCGCAGCTTTCGCCACCGCTTTCCGCTGGCCACGCAGGAGGCCGATGCGAGCGTGGCTGCGGCGGGCGAGTTCCGCACCTTGCTCAAGCAGCTCACCGCGGACGACTTGCCGCGTTTTGAAGCCAAGTTCAAGGAACTGCTGAACCAGAACACCATCAACCAGGTGGCGCAGTTCAGCGCCCAGCTGTCCAAGGAGCGCGAAACCATCAAGGAGCGCCTGGCGCTGATCAACCAGTCACTGACTCAGATCGATTACAACCCCGGGCGCTTCATCGAACTGCAGGCGCAAGTCACGCCCGACCCGGAGGTGCGCGATTTTCAGACGGATTTTCGCCATTGCCTGGACGGCGCCATTTCGGGCAGCCCCGCCAGTGACGACGGCCAGTACTCCGAGGTCAAGTTTCTGCAGGTCAAAGCCATCATCGAGCGCCTGCGGGGTCGTGAGGGGCAAACCGAGTTTGATCGGCGCTGGACAGCCAAGGTCACCGACGTGCGCAACTGGTTTGTGTTTGCCGCCAGCGAGCGCTGGCGCGAAGACAAGCGCGAGCACGAGCATTATTCGGACTCGGGCGGCAAGTCTGGCGGGCAAAAGGAAAAACTCGCCTACACCATCCTGGCCGCCAGCCTGGCCTACCAGTTTGGCCTGGTGTGGGGTGAGGCACGCTCCAAGGCGTTCCGGTTTGTGGTGATCGACGAGGCCTTTGGCCGTGGCTCGGACGAGTCGGCACAGTATGGGCTGCAACTGTTTGCCCAGCTCAATCTGCAACTGCTGATCGTCACCCCGCTGCAAAAAATCCACATCATCGAGCCGTTCGTGGCCAGTGTCGGGTTTGTGCATAACGACGAGGGGCGCGACTCGAAGTTGCGCAATTTGACGATTGAGGAATACCGCACCGAAAAAGACCGGCAAGCTCAACCCGCGGAGGGCGCGCTTTGACCTGGACCACCCGCGCCGACCTGCGCGCTCAGGCGCAAAAACTTTGGGACAAGGGCGAGCTGCTGCGCGCGCTGATCGACCCCACCGCCTGGCAGCCCCGGCGCTTGCGCTTGGTGGTGCCGACTTCCGGCGAGCTTGGCGATCAAATCGAGCGGGTGCGCGCCTGGCTGGACGACCTCAAGCGCATGCCGCAGGTGCGCATCGTCTGGCGCGCCTTTACCCACCGGCTGCTGGGTGAGAGCGCCTTGCCCGACGAGGTCTGGCTGGACACCCCGCACGCGGCACTCGCCCTGATCGGCCAAACCCAGCAGGCGCAACGCTTTGAAGCCATGCTGCAAGCCACCCGGCGCACAGATGATGCGCTGGCGGCGCTGCTGTGGCCCTGGCTGGCCCGGCGGCCCTTGGTGGCGCTGGCTTTGGTGGACGACTGGCCGCGCCTGCTGGCGGTGGTGCGGTGGCTGCAAGCCCACCCGCGCCCGGGCATGTATCTGCGCCAGGTTGATTTGCCGGGGGTGGACAGCAAGTTCATCGAAGCGCAGCGTGGTGTGCTGGCCGAGTTGCTCGACCTGTGCCTGTCGCCCGACGCCATCGACACCCGTTACAGCGGCTTGAGTGGGTTTTGCCGCCGCTATGGCTTTAAAGACAAGCCGCTGCGCATCCGCCTGCGCGTGCTGGATGCGGCGCTAGCCGTTCCCGGCCTGGGCGCGGACCAGGACATCACGCTGACGCAAGCGGACTTTGCGCAGCTGACGTTGCCGGTGCTGCGCGTGTTCATCACCGAAAACGAAGTCAACTTTTTGGCCTTCCCGAGCGTGCCCGACAGTCTGGTGATTTTTGGCGCCGGGTATGGCTGGGACGCGCTGGACGGTGCGCGCTGGCTGCAGCATTGCGCCGTGTTTTATTGGGGTGACATCGACACCCACGGCTTTGCCATCCTGGAGCAGTTGCGTGCCCATTGGCAGCATGCCCAGTCGCTGCTGATGGACCGCAGCACCTTGCTGGCCCACCAGGCGCAGTGGGGCACGGAGCCCCAGCCGGTGCTGCGCGACTTGCCCCGGCTGCACGCTGACGAGGTCGCCGTCTTCAACGATCTGCGCGACAACCGGCTGCAACCACAACTGCGCCTGGAGCAGGAGCGCATCGGCTTTGGCTGGGTGCAGCAGGCGTTGGGAGCGGTTCGGGGTGAGGGCTGTTGGCCATGAGCGCCGGGGTACTTGCCGCCGCCCTGCTGCTGGCTTTGCTCATCGACCGCTATTTCGGCGAGCCGCCGGTGCGCTTGCACCCGGTGGTGTGGATGGGCCACTATTTGGGCTGGGCGGGGCGGCGTGTTCAGCAGGTGGCTTGCCAGACGGCGCTGGGCCAATGGTCAGTTCAGCCCAACGCCAGTGGGGTCCCAGTAGCCCAAGGCGTCGCGGATTACAAGGCATTTTGGCTCGCAGCCGTTTATTGGACGGCGGGAGTCGCTCTGTTTACCGCAGCAGCCTGGGGACTGGAACAAGGTATCGGCCAGCTTGGTGCATGGGTGGTTGTGGGCGGGCCAGGCATCGCTGGTGGCGAGGCGGCTAACGGGTTGGCCACTGGCCTGACGGCCGTGCTGCTGGCCTTGCTGCTCAAACCCATGTTGGCCTGGGCCATGCTCCAGTCTGAAGTGCAGGCGGTGGAAGCGGCCTTGCAGCAGTCGCTGCCCGCGGGCCGCGAACGGCTGGGCTGGCTGGTGAGCCGCGACACCGCCGCCTTGAGCGACGCGCAGGTGCGTGAAAGCGCCATCGAATCACTGGCGGAAAACCTCAACGACTCGGTGGTGGCGCCGATCTTCTGGTTCGTGCTGCTCGGCCTGCCTGGCGCGGTGTTTTACCGCTTTGCCAATACCGCCGATGCCATGTGGGGCTACAAAGGCGTGTACAAAGGGCAAAACTGGGAGTGGGCCGGCAAGTGGGCGGCGCGGGTGGACGATGGGCTGAATTGGCTGCCCGCGCGCCTGACCGGGTGGTTGCTGGCGTTGATCGGCGGTGTGAAGCTGACCAACTTGCGCGTGGATGCCATCAAAACCCCGTCGCCCAACAGCGGCTGGCCGATGGCGGCGATGGCACTGGCACTGGGCATCCGGCTTGGCAAACCGGGGGTGTATGTGCTCAACCCGGCCGGTGGCGAGCCGCTGGCGGCGCACACCCAGCAGGCGATTGTTTATGCATCCAGAGCGCTTCTAGCCCTGGTACCCCTGGCGCTTGTTGGACTGGTGTTGAAAGCGTGGTTGACGCCGTGAACACCTCACCCCCGATGCTTGCCACGCCTGCTGGCGCCTGGGTCCACGGCGGTGTCGACGCCTTGGGCGCGCCGCGCTTTGATTTTTCGACCAACAGCAATGCCTGTGGTCCGTGCCCGCACGCCTTGGCCGCCGTGCAGGCCGCGGATGCCACGCGTTACCCCGACCCGGCTTACACGACCCTGCGCCAGAAGCTGGCGGCCTTTCACGGCGTGGCCCCCGAGCGTCTGCTGGTGGCTGGCAGCGCCAGCGAGTTCATCTTCCGGTTCACTGCCTGGGCGCATCAACAAGGTGTGTGCGCGGTGCATTTGCCCGACCACCATTACGGTGATTACGCGCGCGCCGCGCAGGCCTGGGCTTTGCAGCGCAGCGACGACCCGGTCGACGCCTTGTGCTGGGCGTGTGAGCCGTCCAGCCCGCTGGGCCAGGCGCACGCTGGCTGGCAGCTGGCAGCGGCCCGGTTCACCGTGCTGGACCGCGCCTACGCCCCGCTGCGTCTGAGTGGCGCCGCCTCGCTGACCGCCGCACAACTGGACCGGGTGTGGCAGCTGTTCACCCCCAACAAGGCCCTGGGTTTGACGGGTGTTCGTGCTGCGTATGTGATAGCGTCTGACCTTGATTCAGCGCAGGATGGGGTTCAGGCGCGGCCTGACTTGGAACGTCTGAACCTCATGGCGCCGTCCTGGCCCGTGGGCGCACATGGCGTGGCGATGTTGCAAGCCTGGGTGTCGCCAGCGGTGCAGGACTGGCTGGCCGACAGCCTGCAGACGCTGCGCCACTGGAAGCTGCGCCAGACCGAGCTGTTAACAAGCGCTGGCTGGCAAGTCGCACCCAGCGACACCAACTATTTTTGTACCCGGCCGCCGCAACCCTTGAACCTGGCCGTCTTGCGCCAGACCCACGGCATCAAACTGCGCGATGCCACCTCGTTCGGCCTGCCCGGCTGGTATCGGCTGGGGGTGATGGGGCCTGATGCGCAGGATGCGCTGGCGGCGGCGATTCAAAATGCGCCAATGACTGGGAATCTGGCGAGTGACGTTTCAATTTAATTGGGGAGCTGTCAATCATGAAAACTGAACTGGTGCAATCGTTAACCTCAAATTTTGAGGCGTGCGCACAGCGGGCCGACAACGGTGTCGAGTTTTGGCTGGCACGCGATCTTCAGCACCTACTGGGGTATTCGGAATGGCGCAACTTTGTGGCTGTCGTCAACAAAGGCAAAACCGCTTGCGAGGTGTCTGGTCACACGGTTGCAGACCATTTTGTTGACGTCAACAAAATGGTTGATCTGGGTTCCGGCAGCCAGCGTGACATCGACGACGTCATGCTCACCCGTTACGCCTGCTACCTGATCGCCCAGAATGGCGACTCCAGGAAGCAGGAAATTGCCTTTGCCCAGACTTATTTTGCTGTCCAGACGCGCAAAGCCGAGCTGATTGAGCAACGTCTGCTGGACGCGGAACGAGTTTCTGCGCGTAAGAAGCTCTCCGCTACCGAGCATGAACTGTCTGAAGTAATCTTTGAACAGGTTGGTGGCAGCAATCAGGACTTTGCCATCATCCGCAGCAAGGGCGACCATGCCCTGTTTGGTAAAAGCACTCAGGCCATGAAGTCTCAATGGAAAGTGCCGGACAACCGCCCTTTGGCAGACTTTGCGCCCACCATCATCCTCAAGGCCAAAGACTTTGCGGCTGAGATCACCATCTTCAATGCGCGCCAGCACCAAATGGGCACCGAGTTGGCTGTATCGAACGAGCACGTCACCAACAACGCGGCGGTACGCAGCACGCTGCTGGAACGCGGGATTCGGCCAGAAAGTCTGCCGCCTGCTGAAGATGTCAAAAAAGTTGAGCGCCGACTGTTGTCTGAAGACAAAGAAGCGCTCAAAAAGCCCGACGCTCTGGATTCTTGAGGCCTCTTATGACCGCCAAATGCATCATGGTGCTGGGCACCACCAGCGGCGCTGGCAAAAGCTGGCTGGCCACCGCGCTGTGTCGCTATTACGCGCGCCAGGGCCTGAAAGTTGCGGCCTTTAAAGCGCAAAACATGAGCAACAACGCCAGAGTGGTTGCTTCAGAAAATGGCCAGGGCGAGATTGGCAGCGCGCAATACTTCCAGGCGCTGGCCGCTAAAGCCGTGCCCGATGTGCGCATGAACCCGCTGCTCTTGAAACCCGAGGCCGACACCCACAGCCAGGTGGTGCTGATGGGGCAGGTCAGCGCTGAACTGACCGCCCTGCCGTGGCGCGGGCGCAGCCTGAAGGTCTGGCCGCAAATTGCCGCTGCGCTGGACGCCTTGCGTGCCGAGAACGATGTGGTGGTGATCGAAGGCGCGGGCTCACCCGCCGAGATCAATTTGTCGAGCAGCGACATCGTCAACATGCGGGTCGCGCTGCATTGCAACGCGGCCTGCCTGCTGGTGACAGACATCGACCGTGGCGGCGCCTTTGCTCACCTGTACGGCACCTGGGCGCTGCTGCCGCCCGAACAGCGTGGTCTGTTCCGGGGGTTTGTGCTCAACAAGTTCCGTGGCGACGCCAGCTTGCTGGCGCCAGCCCCTCAGATGCTGCAAGACCTGACTGGCATCCCGACCGTGGCCACGCTGCCAATGTGGTGGCAACACGGCCTGCCCGAGGAGGATGGTGTGTTTGATGACCGCTCGGTCGCCAAAGGTTCGGTGAACCTCACCGTGGCGGTGGTGGCTTACCCGCGCATCAGCAATCTGGACGAGTTCCAGCCGCTCAAGAACATCCCTGGCCTGCGCCTGAAGTGGGTGCGTTCACCCACCGAGCTGGCGGGCCTGAGCACGTCTGATTGGATTGTGTTGCCAGGGTCCAAGAGCACCAGCGCCGACCTGGCTTGGTTACGTTCCCAAGGCCTGGATGCCGCCGTGGCCCAACATGCCGCGCAGGGTGGGGCGGTGCTGGGCGTGTGTGGCGGGCTGCAGATGCTCGGTGAGGCGCTGATTGACACCCATGGGGTCGACGGCAACGCACCGGGATTGGGCCTGTTGCCGTTGGTCACGCAGTTCGACATGGCCAAGACGGTGCAGCACACCCACACCCGCTTTGCCACTGAGATGCTGGGCCAGCCAACGGGCGCTGCGGCCAACCCCTGGGCTGCGCTGGCCGGTGTGTCGGTGTCCGGCTACGAAATCCACCACGGCCAGACCAGCCAGCACCCGGCGATGGCGCAGGCCGGTGACGTGGCGCATGCGGTGTTGCCCGATGGCCTGGGCTGGCAAAACGCGGCGGGCAATGTGCTGGGCATTTATTTACACGGCTTGATGGAGCATCCGGCGGCGTTGCAGGCGCTGTTTGGGGCACGCCTGAGTGGCCCGGTGCCCACGCTGGAAACCGTGTTTGAACGCATGGCCGATTTCATCGAAACCCATTTCGAGCCGGGTGCGCTCGACAGCCTGGTGCGCTGAAATCAGGCCTGCACGGGCTGCTATGATTCTGCGCTTCAGGTGCCCGCAGGCTTATGGTCTCGGGAGAATCGGGAAGACGGTGTGAATCCGTCGCGTGCCCAACGCTGTAAGGCTGATGCCCTTCACAAATAACCACTGGCTGCCAGGCCGGGAAGGTGTGACGGGGCAGATGACGCCAAGCCAGAAGACCGGCCTGATGTTGTTATGGGTGCTGCAAGGCCGGGCAGCGCCTCCATCATTCACGCACAGGGGACTGCTTTGAATACCACTCTTCCCGTCCTGACGGACATCTCTTCGCCTGCTCTGACCACCACACTGCAGGCCAAACTCAACAACAAAACCAAACCACTGGGCTCTTTGGGCCGCATCGAAGATTTGGCGCTCAAGATCGGCCAGATCCTGGACACGACCGACCCGGTGCTGACCGAGCCACAGATGGTGGTGTTTGCCGCCGACCACGGTCTGGTGGCACGTGGTGTGTCGGCTTTCCCCAAAGAGGTGAGCTGGCAGATGGTCGAGAACTTTCTGGCCGGTGGCGCTGCGGTGAGCGTGTTTTCCAAACAGAACGGCATCGCGCTCAATGTGGTCGACTGTGGTGTGGACCACGACTTTCTGGCCGGTTTGCCATCGGGCGCACAACGCCCGGGCTTGATGGTGCGTAAGGTGGCGGGTGCCGAAGGTGGCACCGCGGATGCCTCGGTGCAACCCGCCATGACCATCGCCCAGTGCAAACAGGCCCTGCAAAACGGCATGGACATCGTCAAGAGCCTGCCCGGCAACGCTGTGTTGCTCGGTGAAATGGGCATTGGCAACACCTCAGCCGCGTCGCTGTTGCTGGCCCGCTTGACTGGGCTGGACATCGATGTCTGCACTGGTGCGGGCACCGGCCTGGACGCACCGGCAGTGCAACGCAAGGCAGCGGTGCTGCGTGAGGTGTTGACCCGCCATGCGGGTGTGACCGATCCGCTGGAGGTGTTGGCCGCTATCGGTGGGCTGGAGATTGCCACGATGGTGGGTGCGGTGATGCAGGCCGCGCACGAGCGCCGGGTGGTGGTGGTGGACGGCTTCATTGCCACCAGTTCGATCCTGGTGGCCCACGCCCTGCAGCCGCTGGTGTTGCAGCGTTGTGTGTTTGCCCACCGCTCTGGTGAGCGCGGCCATGAGTTCATGCTGCAGCATCTGGGTGTGCAAGCCTTGCTGAACCTGGGTTTGCGTCTGGGTGAAGGCTCGGGCGGTGCACTGGCCTGGCCGCTGCTGCAGTCGGCCTGCACCATGTTGCGCGAGATGGCGAGTTTTGCGTCGGCTGGTGTGGCTGAGCAGGGGAATAAACCCATCGCCAAGGTGTGATCAGATTGGTTGCGCTGCAAGTTGGCCATTTGAAATTGGCCATTGGCAGAGCAACACTCACCACAAACCCAGGCGGGGATGGGCTCAAGGTTTGGGCCGATTTTAAAAAGCGAAGCGTCATGAGGCCCGGGCCTTGAGCCTGTCCCCGCCTGCGCGTGCTGAGGGCGTTTGTCGATGGTTTTTTGAATCTGCAGATCCAGCCAGTCAACCGCCAGTGGCCTGAACCGCGCCGCGGGCAGGGCGGACGCCGAGGCCTCATGACGCTTCGCTTCGAGGTCGGCCTCGACATCCGCCCTGCCCGCGACCCTTGACGTTTCAGATCGGACACTGTTTCATCCAAACGTCGCTGCGAAAGCCAAAGCCCTCACCCTGGCCCTCTCCCTGGCCCTCTCCCGGAGGGAGAGGGGAAAAGCCAACGCTCATCAACCCTGCCCGACAATCGATCCCTTCAAGTCGCACCAGACATGTCCATGACCCAAGCCATCCGCCACTACCTCCTGTGCATCCAGTTCTTCACCCGCATCCCCATCACCGGGGCGCTGGCCGCTTGGGTGGGGTACAGCCCGGCCATGCTGCGGGCCAGTGCCGGGCACTTTCCGGGGGTTGGCGTATTGGTTGGTGGGCTGGTGGCTGCGTTCACGGCGGCACTGCTGATGCTGCTACCCGCCACCGGTTCGGCACCGCTGGTGGCGGCGGCTTTGGGCACAGTGTTCTCGGTGCTGCTCACCGGTGCGTTTCACGAAGACGGGCTGGCCGACGTGGCGGACGGGCTGGGTGGCAGTTATGACCGCAACCGTTCGCTGGAGATCATGAAAGACTCGCGCGTCGGCGCATTTGGCGCCATTGCGGTGGTGCTGGCGCTGCTGACCAAGGTGGTGCTGCTCGGGCTGCTGGGTGATGTGAGTGCGCCGCTGCTGGTGCTGGCGCTGTTTGTGGCGCATGTGGTGTCGCGCACCTGGCCGCTGCTCACCATCCGGCTGCTCACCCACGTGGGCGATGCGGCGGGCTCCAAGTCCAAGCCGCTGGCGGATCAGATCAGCCTGGCCGCGCTCATGACCGGCTTCATGTGGTGTCTTGCGGCCATCGTGCTGACGGTCTATGCGCAGGCGGCGACGGACTTCGTCGCGCTGGATGTGTCTGGCGCTGATCTGTTGCAGGCACTGGCAAATGCGCTGGTGGCCTCGTTGCTGGCGTGGCTGTGGATGACGCGCTGGTTGGCGCGTCGCCTGGGCGGTTTTACCGGTGACTGCCTGGGGGCCATACAACAGGTGTGTGAGCTGGCGTTTTACCTTGGGTTGGCGCTCAGCTTGTGATGCCAGCGCCAGCCGTTTGCTTTTGAATTGCCATGCCGCCTGACCGTCAACCCCGCACCTTGCACCTAGTGCGCCACGCCCAGCCGCTGATTGAGGCGGGGGTGTGTTACGGCGCGCTGGATGTGTCCGCCTGCGCCAGCGCCACCCAACAAGCCGCCCAGGCCCTGGCGCCAAACCTGCCACGCGCTGCGGTGCTGCTGAGCTCCCCCCTACAACGCTGTGTGCAGCTTGCCAAAGCACTGCAAGCGCTGCGGCCTGATGTGAGCTGTCACACCGAGGTCCGCCTGGTCGAGATGAACTTCGGCCGCTTTGAGGGCCTGCGTTGGGACAGCATCCCGCGCCAGGCGCTGGACGACTGGACGGCAGACTTCTGGCAACACCGCTTTGGCGGCGCCGAGAGTGTGGCGCAGGTGATGGCGCGTGTTGCCCAAGTTTGGGACGAAGCCCTGGCCAGCGCGCAAGCGCAGGTCTGGGTCACCCACGCCGGGGTGATTCGCGCTGCCACCCTGCTGGCGCGCGGCGTGCGCCGCATTGACCAGGCCACCGATTGGCCGCAGGCGGCGCCCGCCTTTGGTCAATCGCTGGTGTTGGCGGGTGCGACGCGTTGACCGGTTGGCGTCAGCGGCTGCATGTCCTGGCGCAGCCTCGTGGCGAAGAGGCGCCATCAGGCACCGACCGGGTCGCTACCTGGCGGTGGTTTTGGGCGTGAAGTCACAGGTGTTGGCCACCGCACAGTCCCAGCAGCGCGGTGTGCGCGCCTGGCACACATAACGACCGTGCAGGATCAGCCAGTGGTGGGCGTGCACCATGAACTCGGTCGGAATGCGCTTGAGCAGCGCTTGCTCCACCGCCAGCGGCGTTTTGCCCGGTGCCAGGCCGGTGCGGTTGGCCACGCGGAAAATGTGCGTGTCCACCGCCATGGTGGGCTCGCCAAACGCCACGTTCAGCACCACATTGGCGGTTTTGCGGCCCACGCCGGGCAGCGCTTCCAGCGCCTCGCGGGTGCGCGGCACCTGGCCGCCGTGCAAGTCCACCAGCATCTGGCAGGTTTGCAGCAGGTGTCTGGCTTTGCTGCGGTACAGGCCGATGGTTTTGATGTAGCTCTCCAGCCCGTCCTGGCCCAGGTCGAGGATTTTTTGCGGCGTGTTGGCCACCAGAAAGAGTTGCCGGGTGGCTTTGTTGACACTCACGTCGGTGGCCTGGGCTGACAGCAGCACGGCGGTCAGCAGCTCAAACACGCTGGCAAATTCCAGCTCGGTCTGCGGCTGCGGGTTGACCGCGGCCAGGGTGGCAAAAAAGGTCTGGATCTGCGCGGGCTTCATGGGCTTAGGGCAGGTTGAAAAAGCTGTCCGCGCTGGGGAAGGTGGCTTTCATCCAGCGCACTTCCAGCCCCAGGGCGTCGATCACGTCATGCGGCAAGGCGTCTACCGCTAGCGCGTCGGCGCCCGGCATGTCGGCCAGCAGCCCGGCCAGGTTGACCACCGCGCCCAGGCGCGAGAAGGCTTGCTCCACCAGCGGGTCGTAGGCGCGCTCCAGAGCCTGGGTGATCTGCATCGGAAAGTTCCAGCGGCGTGCCAGCTCGGCCGTGATCTGGCCTTCAGAGAAGCCGATCAGGCGTTTTTCGCGCTCCCAGCGGGCGCCGGGTGGCTGCGGCAGGCGCTCGATCTCGGTCAGCGCTTGCGGGTTGGCGTGGCCAATCAGCAACTCGCCCAGGCGCAGCATCATGCCGGTCAGCCAGGCCTGCTGGCCGTCCATGTCCAGTGCGCCGGCCAGCCATTGGGCGTAACCGGCACAGGCCATGCTGTGTTGCCAGAAGGCCTGAAGTTCGAGACCCGGCAGCGGTGCAAACGCGTCGCTCAGACTAGCGCTCAGGGCCAGCGCACGCACCTGGCCCAGTCCGACCATCTGGATCGCCTCGTCCAGCGTGCTCACGCCGCGCGGTAGGCCAAACTGGGCGCTGTTGGCCAGCCGCAAAAGCCGCGCGCTCAGGGCCGGGTCGCGACTGATGATCTGGCTGACCTCAAACACATCGGGGTTCTCGCTGTTGAGGGTCTGGATCAGCTCGTGCGCCACCTCGGACATGGAGGGCAGTTGGACGTTGGCAAAAAAAGCATCAAGACCGTGCATGGAGTTTCCTGGGAAGAGGGGGCGGGCGAATCGGTCACAATTTACCCTATCTGTCAGCTGCCGCACCGCGCAAACCGTGTACCCAAGCGCTTGGAAGCTGCTTTTTTATCGATCTCTCCTGAAAGCCTTGCCCCATGCAATTTGCCGACCGCCTGCAAAACGTCGAAACCTCTGCCATCCGAGAATTGTTCAAGCTGCTGGGCAAGCCCGGCATCATCAGTTTTGCCGGTGGTTTCCCTGACCCGGCGCTGTTTGACGCCGAGGGCATTGCCCAGGCCAGCGCAGCGGTGCTGGCCAAGCACCCCGGCGCGGTGCTGCAATACGGTGCCACCGAAGGTTATGGTCCGCTGCGCGAAGGCATCAGCACGTTCATGGCGGGCAAAGGCAGCACGGTCGCGCCAGACGGTCTGATCGTCACCACCGGCAGCCAGCAAGCGCTGGATCTGATTGGCAAATGTTTGATTTCACCGGGTGACAAGGTGATTGTGGAGGCGCCCACCTTCCTGGCCACCATCCAGTGCTTTCGCCTGTACGGCGCGCACATCATCGGCGCGCCGGTGGATGCCGATGGCGTGGATGTGGACAAACTGGAAGCACTGATAAACGAGCACCAACCCAAACTGGTCTACCTGATTCCCACCTTCAGCAACCCCAGCGGCGCCACACTGAGCCTGGCGCGGCGCAAGCGCATCCTTGACATCGCCGTGCGCACCCAAACGCTGGTGGTGGAGGACGATCCGTATGGCGAGCTGTACTTCGACGCTGCCCCGCCACCCAGCCTGCTGGCTTTGAGCGACAGTGTGCCCGGCAGCCGCGAGTGGCTGGCACATTGCGGCTCGTTCAGCAAAATCCTGAGCCCCGGCCTGCGCGTGGGCTGGATGGTGGCGCCGCCCGAACTGTTGGCCAAGGCGGTGATGTGCAAGCAGTTCAGCGATGCTCACACCAGCAACCTCACCCAAGCCATCTGTGCGCAGTACCTGACCATGAACCGGCTGGGCCCCACGCTGGCCGTGGTGCGCCAAACCTACGCCGAGCGCGCCCGCGTGATGGCGCAGTGCCTGACGCGTGAGCTGGGTGAGGCGATCGCCTTCAACGCGCCACAAGGCGGCATGTTCTTTTGGGCGCGGTTGACCGGTGCCAACGGCCAGAGCGCGGATGCAGCCGCCTTTGCCAAACGCGCCATTGAGAAACTGGTGGCCTTTGTGCCCGGCGCGCCGTTCTACGCGCACGACCCCGACATCGCCACGCTGCGCCTCTCGTTTGCCACCGCCGATGTGGCCAAGATCGAGGAAGGCATCAGCCGCCTGAAGCTGGCGCTGGGTTGACCAGCAAGGCAGCCAGGCCACCTGCAGCATGAAAAACGGCTGTGACGGCGGGTCAGCCCCTAGCCTTTGATGTTCTCGGGAAAATGGGTATCAAAGAAATAGTTATCCAGCACCTCGCTGTCGGAGTGCTCTGAGAAGCAGATCCGGTTGCGGCCTTCGTTTTTGGCCTGGTACATGGCGGCGTCGGCCCATTTGGTGAGTTCGTCGGCGTGGGCATGGGCGCTGGCAAAGACCACCACGCCGATGCTGGAGGTGCAGCGGTGTTCGATGCGCTGCGGGCTATCGGCCCGGCCGAGCGTGGGCAGAACGTAGGGTTTGGCCATGGCCAGTTTGATTTTTTTGGCGATCTGGTCGGCGACTTGCCGGGCTTTTTGCCAGTCGGTGTCCAGCTCGGCGAGCAGCACCACAAACTCGTCGCCGCCAAAACGCGCCACGGTGTCCATCTCGCGCACACAGGTTTTGAGCCGACTGGCGGCTTCCACCAGCAGCAGGTCGCCCACCGCGTGGCCGTGGATGTCGTTGAGCGGTTTGAAGTTGTCCAGGTCCAGAAACATCAGCGCGCCAAACTGGCCGCTGCGCCGGTTGGCGGTGATGGCCTGGCCCAGCCGGTCATCGAGCAGCCGCCGGTTGGGCAGCGTGGTCAAGGTGTCGTAGAAAGCCAGTTGCCGGATCTCGTTTTCAAGCTGTTTGCGTTGGGTGATGTCGCGAATCGACACGTGGATGGCGGGCTCACCGTCAAATTCGATGGCCGTGCCTTGCACTTCCACATCGATCTCGGTGCTGTCCAGCTTCACAAAACGCGCCTCGGCGGTGGGTGGCAGCGGCTCGCCCCGCTCAATGCGCATCATGCGCGAGCGTTGGCTCTCCAGGCAGGTCGGGTGGATCAGGTCGGTGGTGCGTTTGCGCAGCAGGCTCTGCAGGTCTGGCGCGCCAAACAGCTTCAAGGCGGCCGGGTTGGCGTACATGATGTGGGTGTGCCGGTGCACCAGAATCGCGTCGGGCGACCATTCGATCAGGGTGCGGTAGCGCTCCTCGCTGGCTTTCAGGGCCATTTGTGTGCGTTTGTGGGGGGTGATGTCCTGCACGATGCCCAGGGCGCTTTGGGGCTGGTGTTGGCTGTCAAACACAATTTCGGCGCGTTGGCGCACCCATTGCACGTTGCCGTTGACGATCAGGCGGTGCTCACCATCAAACAGACCCTGCGTGAGCGCCGCCTGCCAGCTGGTCTTGACCGCAGCACGGTCGTCCACATGCACATGCGCCAGGTAGCGCCGAAAACTGAGCTGCGACCCCACCGGCAGACCCAGAATGCGGCAACCCGCGGGCGTCGGCGTGATCTTGTCGGCCGCAATATCGCCCACCCAGCTGCCCATGTGAGCCATACATTGCGCACGCTCCAGCAGGCCGGTGTTTTTCTCAAGCAGCTGGGTGTAGTCGGACAGTTCGCGCCCCACCGCGTTCAAGGCGTGCATCTGCCGCCAGCTGGCCCGGTTGATGAAAGCCATCAGCGCCGCCATCAGCCCAAAGATCAGAACAGCATGCACCAAATGGATGACGGAGGGCACGTGGGTTGCTGCTGGCAGCCAACCCTGCCCATCGGCCAGCCACAGGCCCACACACAGCAGCGAAACCAGCAGCGCCAGGTGGATGCCGGCGCGGGCCTGGCTGAGACCGCCGAACATCAGGATCAGCGCCGGGTAAAACATGATCGCCGGGGACTGCACGCCGCCAGTGAACACGGCAATGACCGTGGCGGCCAGGCAGACCCCGTAGATCAGGGTGTGGATGGCCAGGCCGATCCGGTCGCGTTGCAGAAACAGCCCACCGATGAGACCCACCGCCAGCATCGACATCGAGCCCAGAAAAATCACGCCCACGTCGGGTGCATACACACCCGCCAGCAGCAGGGTCAGGGCGGGGCCAATCAACAGCGCCGCCACGGCGTAATGGAGCAGTGCTTTGGCGGACGCGCGGCCAAGGGGGTGATGGCCCGGGTCGGTCATGGCGACACCAGGTGCGCGATGTTGAAATGGTTCAAGTCCTCCCCCTTTTTGGATGGAACGCCCTGGCGGTGCCGGGTGGTTTTGTTGTCGGGCCAGCAATAAATTGACTTGGATCACATTCTAAGGGGCGCTTCTCCCCGCGCCATAGGGGTCAACGTGCACCTGCAGCCACCACTCCAGCAGCGCCAGGTGCCACAGTTTGCTGCCGTTGATGCGGGTGAAGGCCTCGGGCGCTTCTGGCTCGGCCAGCAGTTTGTCGACATAGTCGCGCTGGTACAGCCCGCGCTTCAAACACGCCTCAGACATCAAGATCTCGCGCATCTTGTCCAGAAACGGCCCGCGCACGTAGCGCAGCGCCGGCACCGGAAAGTAGCCTTTGGGCCGGTCAATCACCGAATCCGGAATCAAGCCGCGGGCGATGGCTTTGAGCGGGTATTTGCCGCCTTCTTTGAGCTTGAGGGCGGGCGGCATTTTGGCGGCCAGTTCCACCAGTTCGTGGTCCAGGAACGGCGTGCGTACCTCCAGCCCCCAGGCCATCGGCATGTTGTCCACCCGTTTGACCGGGTCGTCCACCAGCAGCGTGGTGGCATCCAGGCGCCAGACTTCGTCCAGAAATTCATCGGCTTGCGGCTTGGCAAGCTCACTTGCCACCAGCTCGGAGGTGACATCACCCACCTGGAACGCGGGGGTGATCATCTGCAGGTATTCCGCGTGGTCGCGGTCAAAGTAGTGCTGGCTAAAGCGCTCCAGCGGCGTGCCTTGCGCGGCGTCCATCTCGGGGTACCAGAAATAGCCGCCAAACACCTCGTCGGCGCCCTGGCCGCTCATCACTACTTTCACGTCTTTGGAAACCCGCTCGCCCAGCAGGTAAAACGCGATCACGTCGTAGCTGGCCATGGGCTCGGTCATCTGCGCTACTGCCTCGGGCAGGCGGGTGAGGACCTCGCTGTTGGGAATGTGGTACTGCTTGTGGCGGGTTTTGAAATGCGCGGCCACCTGGTCGGAGAACTCGAACTCGTCGGCTTTTTCGGTGCCGCTGCCCATGTCTTCAAAACCGATGGAGAAGGTGCGCAGGTCTTTCACATGCTCGGCCAACAGGCCCACCAGCAGGCTGGAATCGAGTCCGCCCGAGAGCAGCACACCCACCGGCACGTCGGCAGCCAGCAGGCGGCGGTGCACGCTTTTGTCCAGCGCGTAGCGTGTGGCGGCCAGCCAGTCTTGCTCGGGTAATTCTTGCGCCGGGCGGGTGGCGTCCAGCGTCCAGTACACCTGCTGTTCCATGCGGCCGTCGGGCTGGATCGTCAGCGTGGTGGCGGGCGGCAACTTGCGCACGCCTTTCAAGACGGTGCGCGGCGCGGGTACCACCGTGTGCAGGGTGAAATGGTGGTGCAGCGCCACCGTGTCCAGCGTGGTGTCCACCCCGCCGCCAGCCAGCAGCGCGGGCAGGCTGGAGGCAAAGCGCAGGCGGTGGCAGTCCTGGGTGAGGTACAGCGGCTTGATGCCAAAACGGTCGCGCGCCAAAAAAAACTGGCTGCTGCGCTGGTCCCACAGGCAAAAGGCAAACATGCCCTTGAAGCGCTTGACGCACTGGTCGCCCCAGGCGTGGTAGCTTTTGATGATGACTTCGCTGTCACCTTCGCTGAAGAACTTGTAGCCCAGCGCCTGCAACTCGGTGCGAAGTTCGCGGTAGTTGTAGATGGTGCCGTTGAAGACCAGGGTGAGTTGCAGCGTGGCGTCCACCATCGGCTGGTGGGCGTGGGCGGATAGGTCGATGATTGAGAGGCGCCGGTGGCCAAAGGCGACCGGGCCGTCGCTGTAGGTGCCGGCATGGTCCGGGCCACGGCGCGCCAGCTGGTCTGACATGCGGCCAATGGCGCCCATGTCGGGCGTTTTGCCATCAAAACGTAATTCTCCACAAATGCCGCACATCAGAAAGTCTCCGGATCAGGCACCACGATGACCGGCGCAAAGCCGCCACCGGGGGTGCGAAAGTTGGTCGTCTGGCCGCTGTAAATGCGCGCGGCCAGCAGTTGCACCTCACCCGCGTAGGTGAAGGCGCGCAAATCGAACTTGAGGTCGGTGGCGACACCGTCGACCTCGATCAGCCGCTCGGACGGCGGCACCAGCGCCTGCGCCACAAAGTCACCGGCCAGAATCTCGGCCCAGACGCGCTTGGTCAATTTGTCGCCGCGGTAGGCGGCTTTGGCACCGTAACCAGCCACCGGCTTGAAAAACAGCTGGCGGCGTTGCGCCCACAACTCATCGGCGCGCTCGGCCGTCACCAGCCGGGTGGCGGGCACATGGGCGGCCAGCAGTAGGCGGTCGCTGCTGGCAGCACCCCAGGCGGCCAGCAGCGGCTGCTGGCTCAGCGCGATCAGGTTGCGTTTGTTGGCCAGCAACGCATGGGCGCGCGGGTGCGGGGTCAGCACCACGGCATTGGCTTCATACGCCTGGCGCAGCGGCTGGTGGGCGGCTTCTTCCAGGTAAAAGTCGGTCAGGCGGTTGTAGACCATGTCCACCGGCGTGCCCTGGTGCAGCAACCGGCCGTCTTGCCAGTGCAGTTCGGCCGGGTCGGCAATAAAGGCCTGCAGGCCTTGCGCGGCAAACAGTTGGCGAAACAGCTCAAATTCGGGCGCCAGGTATTGCGCTTGCGGTGCGCTGTCCACAATCACCACGTTGCGCCAGGGCTGGTTGCCGCGCTGGCGCTGCCACTCGCTGGCAAACATGTCAAAAATGGTCCGGGTCAGGGCGCTCTGGCGTTGGCTGGTGACAAAGGCGCCGCCGAGTTCGGCGCAACACGCTTCCTGCGCGCGGGCCAGCGCGGCGTTGAGCAGCAGGCCGCCCGCGTTGGTGTTGATCTCGATGAGCTGCGGCCCCTGGCGGCTGAGGTGAAAGTCGTACCCCATGCAGACACTTTGCGGCCCGAAGTCAAAGTGCGCCACCGGGTTGGCGCGGGCCAGCGCCTGCGCCTGGTAGCCGGGCAGCGCAGCCACCCTTTCAATCGTTTGCACGGTGGCACGGATCTGGGCTTGCACCTTCTCAGAGATGAATACCACGCTGCTGGAAAACAGGTTGGCGCGAGTTTTCAGCACCGTGTCCAGCAGGCCATGCAGGCTGGGGTCGGCCTCCAGTTGCTCACGCAGACGGTGTTGGTTCAGGGTGCGGCAATAACAGTCGCGGTTCAGGGCCTCGGCGCTGGTGAGGCTCAGGGTGGGGT
>Ga0075012_10001299_pt1 | contig 25874 bp, 22 predicted proteins | sample All_14_2_FD_71474 | JGI IMG/M metagenome (GOLD analysis project Ga0075012, IMG submission 71474) | Freshwater microbial communities in response to fracking from Pennsylvania, USA - Allegheny Zone_MetaG_DW_15 | ecosystem: Environmental > Aquatic > Deep subsurface > Groundwater > Drilled...
GAGATCTGGCAGGGGGAGAATTTTCTTTGTCATCCGCTCGTCAATACGGCTACATTGGTTTTATCTAAAGCAGAATTGGAACGTTTCCTAACATTGACGGGACATACCCCAAAGTTTTTCTGATGTCTTTTGGAAAGTTCAGTAATTAGAGTGTCTTTGTCTGCTTGAATAAAAAATGGATGGGCTAAACACCCATCTGTTTTTTTATTAAGTTGAAATTTCACTTCTGTTAATGCTATGATACTTTTGAACTTGATGTTGATCGGAGACACCCAATACTGAAGAATTAGGCAGGAGTTTAAATGATAAAAAAAGTGCTCCTGATCGACGATGACCCCGATCTGGGTCGTCTTGTTGAGATGGTTCTACGTCCCATCGAAATTATCTTATATCAGTCCTATTCAGGTGGAGAGGGCTTGCGTAGAGCATACGAATTACATCCTGATCTGGTGATTCTTGATGTGATGATGCCCCATATGGATGGATTTGAAGTTTGCACCCGTTTAAGGGAACTATCCAAGGTGCCGGTTCTGATGTTGACCGCTTCTGGGGATCCGCGTGCCATGGTACGTGGTTTCAATATGGGAGTGGATGACTTCATCAAGAAGCCATTTTTGACAGATGAACTAGAGGCACGTGTCCGTGCATTGTTACGGCGTTCTGAAAACAATGACGATAAGAATATCCATAAGGTCATCGCATACCGAGACGATTGGCTTGAGATCGACCTGCTTTCCCATACCGTCCGGCTTGAAGGCGCTATAGTTGAGCTTACACCGCGTGAATATGGTCTGCTGGATTGTTTAGTGAGAGAACAAGGCAAGATTCTTTCTCATACTGAGTTGGTCAAAGAGGCGTGGGGCGAGTCTTTCATCAGCAGCGCACACACGATTTCATCTCTCTATATTTTCTATCTTCGAAAGAAGATCCAAGATGGTTTGCATGGGCATCACTATATCCATACGTTTTGGGGGCGGGGATATTGGTTTGAGCCGCGCCCAGAACGATAATCTGGAGATGAATTGGGGGAATTAAATAAATTTCGAAAAAACCTCTAAGAATATAAAAAGAACAGCTCATTATAGTGATGAGTGAAAATTGTTGAATTTGCTGCCTGTACTGGAAACTGGCGAATGTTGCAGAGATGATGTGGGCTATCTCTACCAGATGATTTCTTCACCCAGATGGGATGCCTATTCAATTGATGCTTTGAATGATGAGCGATATTTCGCGGGAGGGTCGTCTTGCAAAAAGAAATAAATGTAGCAGGCGAGAGCGAACTTCATGAATTGCATTTGGCTATAGCGGGGCGTCATGGATATTATTTTTCAAAACGGCTCTTTGATATTGTTGTTGCAGTCTTTCTGCTGTTAATCTTATCTCCTCTCATGTTGGTCATTGCAATTGCCATCTTTATCTATTCACCTGGACCGATCTTTTATGTGCAGGAACGTATCGGGGCGAAGAGGCACAGGGTGAATGACCAAACCTATTGGAAGCGTGAGCCGTTCAACTTTTTCAAGTTCCGCACCATGAAAGTGAATGCGGATCCATCCATCCATCAAAAATATGTCACAGCCTTGATCGAGAATGATCAGAAGTCGATGGCGGATGTACAGGGGGAGGAAACGTCTGTGCGCAAGATTTTGAAAGACCCGCGCCTCATTCGACCCGGAAGCTGGTTGCGCAAATATAGTTTGGATGAACTCCCGCAGCTTTGGAACGTGCTGCGCGGCGATATGAGTCTCATTGGTCCACGCCCGCCGATTTCTTATGAAGTCAAAGTTTATAAGCCCTGGCATTTCCGTCGCTTTGGGGCACAACCCGGTATTAGTGGACTTCAACAAGTGAAGGCACGCTGCAATAAAGATTTTGATGAGCAAGTGAAACTGGACATTGATTACATCGAACACCAGTCGCTTTGGCTGGATATCAAGATCGTGGTTCAAACCCCATTCGCCATTCTATCGGCGAGGGGAGCATATTGAAGCTGAAGGAGGATTTGTCTATGGATACGCTAAAAGTTGGAATCATTGGTTATGGTTATTGGGGTCCGAATCTTGCGCGCAATTTTTTTGAATTACCTAGTGCAGAATTAACGGCTGTGGCAGACCTCAAAGAAGAACGTCTCAAACATGCCCATTCCCTTTACCCGAACACGGTGATCACCAACGAATATACCGATCTATTCAATATGGATCTGAATGCAGTAGTGGTTTCCACGCCGCCAGCCTTGCATTATTCCATTGCGAAGAATTGCCTTGAACATGGCTTGAATGTGTTGGTTGAAAAACCACTTACATTGAGCAGCAAGGATGCACAGGCATTGATCGACCTTGCTGAAGAAAAGAATTTGACGCTCATGGTAGGGCACACCTTTGAATATAACTCCGCTGTACATGCGCTCAAAAATTACATGGATAGCGGCGAACTTGGTGAGGTCTACTACATCGATATGGCGCGTCTCAACCTTGGCTTGTTCCAACGCGACTCAAATGTACTTTGGGATCTGGCACCGCATGACTTATCTATTTTGTTCTATCTATTGGGCGAAAGCCCGTTAACGGTCAGCGCGCATGGAACGCCCTGTGTCTTCAACGGTATTTACGATGTTGCCTATGTAAACCTGACCTTCCCCAGCGGCATTTCTGCTCATATCCACGTCAGTTGGCTGGACCCATGCAAGGTTCGGCGTATCACTGTAGTGGGCAGTAAAAAGATGGTTGTCTATAACGATATCGAGAATGAGCAGAAATTGAAGATATACGATAAAGGGGTGGATGCGCCCGCCTATACCGATGGCTTTGAAGAATTTCGCTGCAACTATCGTTCTGGCGATATTGTTATTCCAAGGATCCGCTTTGTCGAGCCGTTGCGGCAGGAATGTGCCCATTTTCTCGATTGTATTTCCAGTCATAACCAGCCTTGCAGCAGCGGTGTGGATGGATTGAGGGTGGTCAAAGTTCTCGAAGCCGCACAACATTCAATGACCAATGGTTCGGGGAAGGAGGCGTTGCAATGGTAACGGTTGAATATTCACGTATCGCACCAAATGTGAAAATAGGGGAGAACGTAAAGATTTACGCTTTCGTCAATCTTTATGGTTGTGAGATCGGCGATGATAGCAAGATCGGCACGTTCGTTGAGATCCAAAAAGGCGCTTTCATTGGAAGGAATGTTAAGATCTCAAGCCATACCTTCATCTGTGAGGGTGTAACCATTGAAGATGAAGTTTTCATTGGGCATGGAGTCATGTTCATCAATGATAAATATCCACGCTCGACGACGGAAGGTGGAGCAATGCAAACCGAGGCAGATTGGGTTTGTGTGCCAACCACGATCAAACGCCGAGCATCCATTGGGAGCAATGCAACCATTCTTTGTGGGGTTACTGTGGGTGAGGGTGCTCTGGTGGGGGCAGGCAGTGTTGTTACGCGTGATGTACCGCCTGGAGCGGTGGTGGCGGGAAACCCTGCGCGTGTGATCAAAATGATGGAACCAGTATAGCGAGGAAGAGATGAACATACCTTGGGTTAACTTAACCATGCAACATCAGAACATTCGGGCGGAGATCAATGCAGCAATACAAGGGGTGTTGGACCGGGGTGATTTTATCCTTGGGCAGGATGTGGCGAAATTAGAGGAAGAATTCGCCGCTTATTGCGGGACGAAATATGCAGTGGGCGTGGATAGCGGACTCTCTGCTCTCGAACTGAGTTTGCGCGCGTTGGGCATTGGCAAAGGCGATGAAGTGATTGTTCCGGCTCATACATTCACTGCGACGGCAGCGGCGGTTACTTTTGCAGGGGCTACCCCTGTCTTTGTCGATGTCGATCCGCAGACCTGGAACATTGATGCAACTCGCATCGAAGAAGCTATTACGCCTTACACCAAGGCTATATTACCTGTCCATCTCTATGGGCTGCCTGTGGATATGCACATGATCCTAGGCATTGCAGAAAAATATAAATTGGCTGTGGTGGAAGATGCTTGTCAGGGACATGGTGCAATTTACAAAGGGGCGCGTGTAGGCAGTTTGGGAAATGCGGCTGGTTTTAGTTTTTACCCCACCAAGAATTTAGGAGCATGCGGCGATGGGGGTATGGTCACGACCAACGATGCCAAAGTTGCAGATACGATCCGTGCGTTGCGGAATTGTGGTCAGCGTGAGAAGAACATCCACGAGTTGGAACCGTTCAATCACCGCCTCGATAATTTGCAAGCTGCCATCTTGCGTGTCAAATTGAATTATCTTGAGGGGTGGCTTGAATCGCGCAGAAAGTTAGCGGCATTGTATCGGAGTCTGTTGGCAGACACTGAAATCCAATGTCAGGATGAGCCGCCTGGGTATCGCCATGTGTATCACTTGTTCGTCATCCGCACTAAGAATCGCGACGCCATGCAATCCTATCTAAAAGAGCACGGAATCGGGACTGCGATCCATTATCCGCTGCCGGTTCACTTGCAGCCTTTCTATAACAAAGATGGAACGGCCCAGGGTCGTTTCCCTGTGGCAGAACGTATTTGCAATGAGATTTTGTCATTGCCCATGTTCCCTGAATTGACTGAGGAACAGGTGGAGGCGGTGGCTTCGGAGATAATGGGGATGATGATGGCTGAAGCATAATTATCCTTCGGGACGTGGACGCCGCGTCCCGAAGTCTGAACCGTTTGCGATCCGGCAGGTTTACCTGAACATTGTCGGATATTGTTCGAGTATGTTCCACAGCCTGCCGGTATCCATTCGTATCACTTTTGGCAGTGTGCCAGAGGATTGGATGTTTTGCTTTACGTGTTAATGCGCTTGCAACCGGAAAGGAATGAAAGCCATGGAACTGAAAATGTACGTGGAAATTTTGGCGAGGCGCTGGAAAATTGTATTGGTAGTTGCCACTATTGTTATTTGCCTGGCAATAGTGGGAAGCCAATTTTACCTTCCTAGGTATCAGGCCGTAGCTATGTTACGAATTGTTACTCCATTGATAGGCTCACCAGATAATATTAATTATCAGACAACATTTGCCACTCGTGTTTTGAATACCTATGCTCAGATCGCTGTAAGCGAGCAGATGAGGAATGACTTAAAGAAAAATCTGGGTTTGCAGATACTTCCTGCCATTGCAGTAGACGTCATCACTGATTCTGAAATACTACAGATTACCGTGGAAAGTGAAGATCCGGAATTAAGTGCATCCGCAGCTAACGAACTGTCCAATTTGCTCGTTTCATATCAAGATAATATGCCTAATGAGAGCGATTCTGAACTAAACGTTCTCTCCAACCGTCAGAAAGAACTACAGAACGAACTGGCACAGTACCAATCACAATACGATCAAATGGTTCAGAATTATTCCCAAACGACTGCAGAGATGACAGTCCTGGAAGGCACCATACGATTAAAAGAGATCTCTTACCAAACTCTTCGTTTGCAATCACAAATCGACCAGGCTGAAAAGGATCTAGCAGCATTAAATGAAAAATATAGTGATTTGTCGACCAAATCCAATGAATACATGCAACAGATCACTTTAACCCGTCAAATGATCCAGGAAACACAAAGTGCGTACATGAATCTCCTTTCCCAGTATGACAATGTGTCATTATCGACATTAAGACGTCAGAACGCACAGTCCATAGAATTTGTCAGTCTGGCAGCTGAACCAACCGCAGCATCGGGTCCCAGCAGATTAATGATTCAAGTACTAGGGGTGATCCTGGGTTTAATTGCCGGAGTTATAACAGCATTTACGGTTGACAATCTGGACACACGAATTTTCTCAACCAAACAATTTCTGGCGGTGACCAGAGTGCCAATTCTGGGGGAAATTCCAAAGTTTGGCAGACAAAAAGATAATGGTTCAGAACAGGCTCTTTTATTACAGCGTTGCTACTTATTATTGTCTGCCAGATTGAAGACCTTAGTAAAGTCTGAATACATTAAGACTATCATGGTAACAAGCCCTCGAAAGGGCGAGGGGAAATCAACTCTGGTCAAGCAACTCGCTATAGATCTGGCTCGAAATAAGTGCAAGGTTCTGGTCGTAGATGCTGACCTCCGCAGACCGCAGCAGCATCGGTTATTCCAAGCTAACGCAAAATATGGATTAAATGATTTTCTTACCGACAACACAAAAAAGCCAAATGATGTAATTCTCAAGGATATCGAGACCAGACTTGATCTAGTTCCAAGTCTGGTCGAGGTGGATCACTCGATTGAGTTGTGGCACTCCCCCCGCTGGGATGATCTGTTCGAATCGGTAGTCGTATACGATTACGATATTGTTCTGCTGGATACACCTGCATTTCTTGGCAGTTCTGATTCCTTACATCTGGCAGAGGCAGTTGATGGGGTACTTGTTACTGTCCAGTGGGGATATACAACAACCAGTGATATTAAGGCTCTCTGTGATCAGTTAGAAAGTATCGGCTCGAAAGCACTAGGAATCGTAGTAAATCAACTGCCTTTACAAAAAGTATCATAAGGGCTTGTTTGCAAAGGAGAATGTCGATGCCGCAATTAATGGGCAATGTTGTAGTTACACCACGAACAGATATTAACGGATGATACCGGTATGCTAATTCCCAGACCTCGATATCTTGGAAAACACGTGTGGTCTCATCTTTTCGCTTCAAGTGGAGTAATTAATAATCTGGTTGAGATCGCTGATCAATATGGAATTAGTTCATTTTGCCAGGTTATGGCAATTCACACTGGTGATAATTCCCGTGTGAATGTCGTTACCGATCAGGACCGTCGTAAATGGGTTCTTAAGCAATATGAGGATGTATTAAGTGAGGCTGCCATTCTGTTTAATAATTCAGTAATGAGGCATTTGAATTCTGCTGGTTTCCCTGTACCTCATATTCGAATGACAAGTAGTGGTCAGGATTTTTTATCGCTAGGCGGGAAGAACTTCGCACTGTACGAATTTATTCCTGGTTTCCGCTACAACGATTTTCTTGTAATTCCGAGGTCCAAGAGGCAGCATTATATACAACAGGCAGGTAACACGCTTGCCAGGTGCCACAAGATTATGGCCGGAGCTAGCCCTTGCGGGCATAAAAATGAGGGGTATCAGTCTATCAATACTTCCAAAAGATGGGATGAGTATTCCTGGCATTATGATGAGTGGAATCGTTTGATATCTATCGCCACACATCCACGTAATGGAAATCAGCTGCTGACAGAGAAACGGGCACAGATCATCAGTGAAATGCTGTCCAATGTAGTTGAACATGAGAAAAACAGACAGGTGTTGCCGATAACTGTAATTCATGGAGATTTTAGTCCGCTCAATTTACTTTATAGCCCTGATGGCTCAGTACAAGCGCTATTGGATTTTGACAAAGCCTGTTTTGAAGAAAGTATTGATGAAGTTGCAACCAGTCTACTGGAATTTGCAGGTCGAACCGGTGGAAGCATAAATTGGAAGGATGCATCTGTTTTTCTTACAGGTTATCTACAGGTCAATCCGCTGACATCCAATGAGATCATGCAACTGCCGTATGTTCTACGGCGGAATAAATTAAAACTGCTGGTTTGGATGCTACGAAAGTATGCGCAAAATAAAAGCAATTCTGCTCGCATTCTCTTCGTCTCAACGTTGGACTGTCTTGATTGGCTGGATGGTAATGGTGAAGAGCATCTACAGGATTTTCTTCGTTTACATTGCCCTGTATAAGAATCATTAGATATTATGCAAACAGAAAAAATGTCTTCCACCAGAATTGATATGAGCAATTCATCCGTAAACCAGGATATTCTGACCGCAGCTAAAGGAAGTGGAATTCTTTTTTTGGGACGTATTTTTGAGGAAACCTGCCAGGTCATATTCGTCATTATGCTGGCACGTGCTCTTGGCACAACTGGTTATGGCTTATACAACCTGGGGCTGGGAGTAGAGTCAATTCTCGCGGTCATTGCACTGATGGGGTTGTCCGAAGGAATGGTGCGATTTATTCCCTTTGAACTTATTAATCAGAATTATGCAAAAATCAAACGTATTCTTGCCGTAGGATTTACCGTCTCGTTATCTCTTGGTATTGGATTGGGACTGATTCTTTTCAGCCTGGCACAGGTTCTGGCTGTTCGCATATTTCATGAAGAGGCAATAATCCCTATCCTGCAACTGATAAGTATCACAATTCCATTAGAGGCTTTTGGACAATTACTTCTGGGAGTCGTACTTGGACTAAAGCGCATGGACTATCAGGTATACAGCTATAGCATTATTTATTCGTTTGTCCGGCTTGGGCTTACAGTACTGTTCCTATCCATGGGGTGGAATGTTATGGGAGCGATCATTGCCTATTCCATTGCCTGGGCAGTGACGATAGCAGTACTTTTCTACTTTATCAGCCGGATAATTTCCCTAAGAAAGTTGGGAAAATTTTCTCGTGAGGATGTCTCAGCACTTGCATTCTTTTCTGTGCCTCTTTGCCTGACGGACCTCACAACCCAGCTTCGAAACTATATCAACTTAATGCTGATCGGCGCAATGGGAACAATAACATCGGTGGGAATATATAGCGTAGCTATGCGAGTTCAAATGGCGGGAACATTGCTAATGGGGCCAATTGTAAAAGCAGCTAAACCGATCATATCTGATTTGAGTCAACAGAATGAGGTAGAGCGACTGAAACAGGTCTACCAGACAATGACACGCTGGTCTCTTACCATTATTCTGCCTTTAGCAATAACGATCATTTTATTTGCTAGGTCCATCCTCTCCATCTTTGGTAAGGATTTTACCCAGGGAGACCATATTTTGATCCTTATAGGTTTTGGATTGCTACTGAGCGCAGCCACATGGGTCAGCCAATCCATGATTTCCATGATGGGGTATTCGAAAATCACCTTTTTTATTAATGTTGGTAGCCTCGTCCTAACCATTCTATTCAATACGATTCTGATTCCCAAATGGGATATTCTGGGAGCCGCCATGGCATCCATCATAGTCATTTTGATTGTCGGTATTGTAAGCGTGGTACAGGTGTACGCACTTGTCGGATTGTTGCCCTACAATTTAACTTTTGTCAAACCACTGCTAGCAGGTACCGTGACTTTTTTGGGGATTCTTCTTTTAGGTAACTTTTTGCCTGCTGAGGGTAATTTTCTTTACTTTTTAGTTAACGTGACATTGCTTTGGATAATATATTCCCTTGTACTGTTACTCTTGGGCTTACCAGAACAGGAACGCACCATGTTATCACGAGCCATCAGAAAACTTGATTCAATTCGAAGATCTTTTTAGCCGTCGTGAGATATTGTTTGGAAGAAGTTGGAATATGAGAGAGCAAGCCTTCGTAAGCACGAACATCGATGGTTATTTCAATGCCTCAAACCGGGTTCCTAGGCAGATCTTTTGGTTTGCCAACATACTAGTTGTAGCAGGTCTGCTATTAGATTTGTTAACCCCCTTTTTGATCTGGAAAGGTTTTCTACCATCATTTACACGCTGGATATCAAGCGCCATTATTATGATCGTTATAGCTGTTTTGTTTTTGCAGATGATCGTGACCAGCAGAATCCCTGCTGCCATTTTAGTGATCTTTGCACTATCTACGATAGGCATTACCGTAGCGCAGTTTAACAATCAGCAAATACTGGCGACTTTATGGGGATGGTGGTTGATGTTCAAGTACCCATTGGTAGGGATTTATATCTATGTCCAACCATCATGGACTGAAAGAACTTCAAAGTATATTGTCAAAGCCTGTATCGCTTTATTAACATTTGAAGTTTGCTTTCAGATTGGACAGTATCTTATGGGAGAACGTCCGGGTGATGATCTTGTTGGCACATTTGGACGACATGAGACTCAACCTTTATTGAGTTTTACTGTTTTTGTCTTATGTTTGGCTTTAGGGCAGTGGATTGCCCGGAGACGATGGAGAAACTTTGTCTGGGTAATGATTCTATGCGTTGTTTCAGGAATTCTCAGTGAGACAAAATTCTTCCTGCCATCTTCATTTTTGTTGATTGCATTAAGTATTTTAGTTTCTTTTATTCAAAACGGACAGCTCATCAGGTCCGTACCAAACATATTGTTGGTAGGCGTTAGTTTGTTTCTTTTCATTTTCGGTTACGACGCGCTTGTACCTGGGGCGTCCCGCACTCCTATTGAGAAATATATCTCAGATCGCGATTCCTTTGATAGTTACTCGAATATGGAATACAGGATGGAAGGGTCGAGCACCTATTATATGGGGCGTACACGCGCAGTGCTTTATGCCTGGGATTCGATCGTTGACAACCCGGTTACCCTTCTTTTTGGAATGGGAATTGGTGCGCGTGGTGAAAGTCGCTCTCTCGGTATTAACGGCGTCGCGTTCAATGGAGTGGCTGACAAGTATACGCGGGTTAGCAGTCTGGTTGTGTTGATGCAGGAAATGGGATTGTTGGGTTTGGTTACCACTTGTGTTTTTATTGTTTGGGTTGTGTATTTCCTGCTTGGAGCAATTAAGAAAAACCCGCAGTCGCCTCTTTCTGAATTGCGCTATGCCCTGGTGCTTTTCTCATTTCTTTGGCCGCTATGGATGTATTACGCAACAGTGTGGAACCAGGAGGTGGTGATGACGTTGTACTGGGCTTTATTGGGATATTTATGTGCTAAAAGCAATCATAAAGAGGATGTCGTAGGTCCCTTATTAGTATCTAATCATATTATCACAGATAAAAACAAGTTCATCGGCTGATCACCTTAAGGCAGCAAGGTGCTGTTGAAAGGAACAAGAGAATGGCTAAAAACTTAAATCGCCCGGTATTCATAATTGGATGTGGACGGTCTGGAACCACAATATTCTTTCGCCTGTTAGCTGGGCATAAAGACCTGGCCTGGTTTTCCAACTATTTGCGCTGGTATCCTGAGGCGCTCAAAATGGCCACCCTGAACCGATTATTTCACATGCCAATACTCGTAAAGCTTTTTGAGGGTAGTAAATGGTTTCCGAAACCTGTGGAATCTGAAAGACTATGGGATAGGTTTCATCCACTGGATAATCCATCAGGAACGCCAGCATTGTCCGAGGATAACGCTCATGAAATGAACCTGGCAGGAATTCAGAGTTATATCGCCTCTATTATGCATTACTCAGGATGTGAAAGATTTGTCATTAAAGAAACCCGGTTTGCTCGCAGAATTCGCTATTTGTTGGCATTATTTCCTGATGCTTGCTTTATTCACATTATACGGGATGGTCGGGCAGTGACAAGTTCTCTTTTAAGAGTGGACTGGTGGCCATCTCTCCCTGTTTGGTGGGCTGATGGTAAGACACCTCTCCAGTTACAGCAAACAGGACTGAACTCCGTACAAATCGCCGCTCGAATGTGGAAAGCCGAAGTTGAAAGAATTTTAGCAGATAAGGAATATATACCCAGGAATCAGTACACTGAAATCAGATATGAGAGCTTGATGCGAGATCCATTTTCAGAAATAAAACAGATTCTACATTTTTGTGAATTGCCTGTTTATCCTGGCTTTGATGAACATATCAAGGCCTTAAAATTGGAACCCAAAAACTATAAATGGATGAAAAGTTTTACCCCCGTGGAAATAGCTAGCATAGAAAAAGAGATTGGACCTTTACTTTCACATTTTGGTTATTCTTGAATATAACGAATCTGAATATGAAACTGTTACCGGCATTGTATGGAGATATATATGAATTTTGACCACCTGGTGGAAGGAAAATATAATCTTGTATGGGTTGATATTAACATTGCAACCGCTCCCTCCCATGTGACGACATGGCTGGAAACCACGCGTGAACTGCGCAAACTGGGCTGGCATGTCACTCTGGTGCTGGGAGGTCCATCAGGACAGCAGTGCATACAGGGAGTGGATGTGCTTTGCATTCCTAAAAGCCAACGATATCTCGTCGGGTATATGGTTTTCCATCTGCAGTTTCTGCATTTTGTGCTTCAAGAGTGGCATAACATCGATGTTATCCTGTTCCATCCAATGTCGGCAGCCTGGCTCATCCCCTTGCGCTTCAAACGCAAAGTCCTGGGCAGCAAGAAACCTTTACTGCTCATGGATACTCGGGATCGAGACCCGGTTGGTGGCACTATTAAGAATCAACTCCGTGCACTGTATGGAACTCTTGCCAGCTGGTTGGCAAATCGGTGGGTAGATGGACAAACAGCCATCACCGAACGAATGGCAAAGCTAGTGCAAATTCCCAACGATCAATTGTGGGGCATCTGGCCATCAGGCGTGAACCTTGAACAATTTTTTCCAGCTCAGGAAATGCGAATGTGGCCAGAAGAGGGTATGCCTATCCGCTTGGTGTACATCGGAGCTCTGCTGCATGAACGCAATCTTCTGCCCATGTGTGAGGCTGTGGAAACAGTGAACACAGATAAAATGAAATTCGAGTTTTTGCTGTATGGGGATGGAGATGCCCGGGCTGAACTGGAAGCGTTTGCCATCAGAACGAATGGACAGATCAAAGTGCTTCCACCCATACCTCATGAGCAAATTCCTTTCGTGTTGGCACAGGCACATGTTGGGGTCACATCGTTATTCTTTACAGAGCAGGAACTGTTCCAAGCGTCAAGTCCGATCAAGTTATTTGAATACATGGCATCCGGGCTTCCTATCTTGGCAACTCGGATGCCATGCCATTCCGATGTGGTGGGCGAGGGAAACTACGTTTTCTGGGTGGATGAGGCTGATAAAGCAGTGATGGAAGCCACCCTGCAATTGATCTGGGATTCGCAAATTCAGCTCAGTGAAATGGGATCTCAGGCGGCAAATGCCGCCCGTGGCTGGACATGGCGCGCATCTGCCATAAAGTTGAAGCGGGCGCTGGAACATGGATTGGAGCTATCTCAATGAGGATACTCGTTTGCAATGCATTCTACTATCCTCGCGGTGGCGCAGAGGTCTGTGCACTGGATCTGGAATCACTACTGGTTTCTAAAGGGCATGAAATCATCTCCTTTTCTGTGGAGCATCCCCGTAATTTGCCATCACCCTACTCATCATACTTTCCCAGCTATATAGATTATCCGGAGCTTCTAAAAAACGTAAATCCATCCAATATTTTCAGAGCCACAGAACGCATTATCTTTTGCCGGGAGACCAGGGATAAACTCTCACAGTTGATTAAAAATATTAAACCAGATTTAGCTCATGTACATAATGTTGGTCATGAACTGTCCCCATCTGCCCTTTATGCAATCGCCGATGCACAAATTCCAATTGTCAGGACAGTACATGATTTCGGTCTCCTTTGCCCAAACTCATCTTTTCTGAGCCATGGTGAGCTATGCGAACGCTGTAAGGGTGGTCGTTATTATCAGGTTGTTCTTAGACGCTGCAAGCGAAACTCTTTGCCAGCCAGCCTGCTGGCTGCACTGGGATCTTATACTCACTCTTTCTTAAAGAGCCACCAAACAAAGGTGGATGTTTTTCTTGCGCCAAGCGCTTTCCTTCGCCAGAAACTGATCAACTTTGGGTACCCCGAAGAGAAAATTAAGCACTTGCCTAACGCAATCAAGGTATCTGGTTTTGAACCGTCCTTTAATCCAGGGAGCTATGCACTCTACTTTGGTCGGTTGTCATATGAAAAAGGTCTCCATACTCTGCTCAAAGCAATGGCGTATCTTCCTAATGCCCCGCTCATCATAGCAGGGGAGGGTCCATTAGGTAATGAACTGAAAGACTATGCTCGAAAATAGGGTTGGGGAATGTGCAGTTTGTGGGATATCAGACTGGCAAAGCTTTACATGACTTAATTCGCAATTCTGCTTTTACCATCATGGCATCTGAGTGCTATGAGAATGCGCCCCTGGCATGCATCGAATCGATGGCGCTTGGACGTTCCGTAGTTGGATCCAATATCGGTGGTATTCCCGAATTAGTAAAAGATGAAAGAACAGGATTGCTTTTCGAGCCTCGAAATGCCGAGGACCTCTCGAGGAAGATAAATTACTTGTTAGGGAATCCTGCCTTGCAAATAGAGTGGGGGAAAAATGCCCGTACCCAGATCGAAACAATGTTCGATTCTGAACGTCATTACCAGGCTCTCCTTGAAATTTACCAGCAACTACTGAAAAAATATCAAAAAGGATGTGTACAAGTGCCTAAATAAGTCTACAAGAGCATATAGCTCAACCAAGGAATGCTTAATGGATCAACTACAAAATCAAACCGGTTACTTTTTATTTTCCTTAGATACTGAACTAGGGTGGGGTTTTTTTGACTATGATCATGCCCGGTCCATAAACATCTCTCCAGACGGTTCCCGGGAGCGACGAATGATCGCGCGGCTACTGGAAGTGTTCGATGAATTTGAGATCACCGTTACCTGGGCAATTACTGGTCATTTATTTTATAAAGAATGTGAAATGTGTGATTTTTGTCCGATATTAGAATGGCAAGACAAATATCATAGCTTTGAAGAAATATATAAGACCGATAATCCGCAATGGTATGGCGCAGATATTATTAAATCCCTGAATACGCAGGGATCGCGTCATGAAATAGGATTCCATGGTTACACCCATCAGCTATTTGACGAAAGCACGATGGATGCCAGACATGCAAGAGATGAGATTCAGGAATGGCTGCAGGTATCGCGTCGAATCGGGATTGTTCCTCGGACAGTAGTATTCCCACGGAATGTCATTGGATATCTTAAGATATTTCAAGATCATGGCTTTGTCTGTTACAGGGGGAAAGAAATCCAACCGTCATTTTACAGGCTTCCTTATGCAGGAAAATTGATTAAACACATCGATCAAATAGCACCTTTTTCTGCGCCATATATATATGATGTGTCTGACTGCAAGATCAATAACGGAATGGTTGATCTCAGTGCTACCCAGGATTTTTTTGGTTTCAATCGCCGACTTGAACTCTTTCTGGATTCCATCCATCTTTCCAGAATCCGCTTTGGCAGAATGATAAAAGCCATCAAAAAAGCAGCCACTCAGAAAAAGATCATTCACATCTGTGCTCATCCATGGGAATTTCGAGGCGATGAAGATATTGATAAGCTTCGCTATGTACTTGGCTATGTGGCAGATGAAATTGGCAAAGGGCGTCTAATATCTCTTGGGATGGCAGAATTAGCGGACAAAGTAAAGATTGTCAAATACGCATTTGATACATTACATCCAGCAAATTAATTACAGGATGCTGCGTGGAGTACTCATGAAAATAGCATATATCGGAAGCAAAGGATTACCATCAAAAAGTGGAGCTGAACGAGTTGTAGAAGCTCTTGTGTACAACTTTGCAGCCACCCACGAGGTAACTATTTATTGTGATGCAAGATACACTCCCAGGAAAACAACGGTAAATGGTGTTCGTTTAATCCGCATGCCTACCATCAAAGGGAAGCACCTACAGGCCACATCATTATTTTTTCTAAGCGCACTTCATGCGTTGTTCGGAAGGTATGACTTGATTCATGTTCACGGTGTCGATACCTGTTTTATTTTGCCTATATTAAGACTAAGATATAAAGTCGTGTCAACATCACATGGCGCTCCAGGGCGTCTAATTCCGAACAAATGGGGGCGAGTGGCTCGCTTTATCATAAGATTGATGGAGTACCCCTTTGTACATTTATCCAATGGCGCGACAAGCGTATCTAAACCAGATGCCGATTATTTCAAGGCTCGTTACAAACGAGATATTATCTATATTCCAAATGGAGTTGAGGGCTGTATCCATTTCGATCTGGAGAAAGCGAATAATAAGTTGAGCGAGGTTGGGCTAGCGCCGGGGAATTATCTTATGTTTGCGGCAGGCCGCGTTGATCCTATTAAGGGATGTCACCTTGTGATCGAAGCACTTAATCGCATTGGTAATCCCTGCAAGATCGCAGTGGTCGGGGATCTAAATCAAGTTCCATCCTATAGTAACCATATCAGGGATATCGCTGACAAAAAGCAGGTAGTCTTTATTCCACTCATAGCAGATCGGGAATTGTTGTTTGGAATGATCAAAATGGCGCGTCTGTTTATATTCCCGTCGACTCATGAAACCATGTCTATGATGCTGTTGGAAGCTGCATCTCTTCAAGCTCCGATCATATGCAGTGATATTCCTGAAAATAAAATCGTCATGCAAGAGAATGTCTTGTATTTCCATTCGGGTGATTCTGAAGACTTGGCTAGGCAAATCCAATGGGCAATTGACCACCTGGATGAAATGGAAATTTTGGCTGAGAAAGCCAGTCTTCACATAAAAAATACTCTGACTTGGGAAAAGATCGTCGGACAATATGATGAGATTTACAAGACGATCGATAAGAGCTAAAAGAATAAAGATGAAACTTCGCCACCGCCTCAACCTCATCCCCCGAAACAACTGGGACTATGGCTTTCCAGCGCTATTCAGCGTTCTTGCAAGTATGCGCCAATATCCTCCACAATCTCTGAACACCGAAGATTTCTTTCACCGCACACCGATCTGGACGAACACGGGTAGGACCTCGCTCTACGCAATTTTAAAATCTTTGAAATTACCGATTGGCGCAAAGGTTGGCGTTCCATTGTTTTGTTGTTCGGTTGTTTTCAATGCCATTCGTCAGGCAGGGCTAACACCTCGGTTTATCGACTCAAATCCGGATGATTACAATATTTCGATTGAGGATATTCAAAAAAAACGCACCAGTCTTGCTGCGATCATTGCAGTTCATATGTTCGGGAATCCGTGTGACATGGATGCGATCAATTCCGTTGCCGAGGGAATACCCGTGATAGAAGACTGCGCCCAATCCATATTCAGTTCATATAAAGGGAGAATGACAGGGTTGCTTTCAACAGCATCTTTCTTCTCGTTTCGCTGTGGAAAATATATTTCGGCGGGTGAGGGTAGTGCGATCCTTTGTCGGGATGAGGAATTGCATCGAAGGGTGGAGCAGGTTGCGGCTTCGTTCGAGGCGTGGTCTTCATCCAAAATGATCATGAATGCTTTATCCACCTTTGTCAAAGCTGCATTATATAACCGTCCCTGGTACGGGTTGATTGGTCATCCGATTGGAATGCGGCTCGACAAAAAATTGAATCTGACTGCCAAAGATGGTTTTGAAGCAAGGCAGATCGCGCCTTCACATCGTGCGCTGATCGAATCGCGCCTCGCTGATTTTGAAAAACGGATCGACATTCAACGGAAGCATGCCCAACTCTTGCAGGATTTACTGAACCCGGGCGTTTTCTCACTTCCAATCAACGCCTCAGGGAATGCCTTTCAGTTTGTTCTACGCTTCGAAAATTCGACTCAACGGGATGCGATGTCAACCTACCTGTTTGAGCAAGGCATCGACACAGCCAAATACCTCGATACCATCGCGGACGAAGCGCATGCAGACTATGGTTATACAGGTGATTGCCCAAATGCGGAACATCTTGCGAAAACAACATTGTTAGTTCCTATTCATTACACCTTGAGCACTCGTGATATTGAACATATTGCAGATGCCATCAATGCTTTTCCTGCATGATTTGAAGACGGAGATTGTTATGAGTGGACGAATGTTGCAGATAAAAAAGAAGTTTTTGAAATTTATTGCAAAGCAGATACCCGGTTGCAATGTGCGTGTGCGTTTGCTGCGCATGTGCGGATATGAGATCGGCGAGCAAGTTTACATTGGCGAGGATTTGCTGGTGATTGATGATCTGGATGATTCTCAACTCACTTTGAAAATCGGAGATCGGGCTGCTATTTCGCCGCGGGTTACTTTTGTGATGCACTCTCAACCCAATGATGCGCGGACAGTCCCTTACGTGAACTCGCATAAGGGACCTATCACGATTGGCGCTGATGCATGGATTGGAACGGGAGCTGTCTTGTTACCGAATATTACGGTTGGGGAAGGGGCGGTCGTTGGGGCAAACTCTGTTGTGATTCGGGATGTGTTGCCGTACACGATTGTGGGAGGGGTGCCTGCGCATCACATCAAAGATGTGGATGTCCCTTGGGAACATTGATGAACTTTAATTGAGGAGGAACGCCATGAATTCCCGCTGTACTCAATGTCTGATGCCAGACACATATCCAAACATCACTTTTGATGAAGAAGGTGTGTGTAATCACTGCCGTGAATACATCAAACCGGAGCCATTGGGAGTGGATGAATTTTTGCAGAAAGTTCATTCAAGGGAGGGAAAGGATTTTGATTGCGTCTTGGGAATCAGCGGCGGCAAAGACAGCAGTTATGTCGCTTATCTCACAAAAAAGTTGGGATTGCGTGCTCTGGCAGTTTCGTATGACTTTCCCTTTATGGTGGATTTGGCGCGCGATAATATCAAAAAAGTTTGCGGAAATTTGGGGATTGAATTGCTTGTAGTAAAGTCGCGGAACAACCTTGAATATGACTTGATGCGCAATCACCTCATGTCTCTTGCTGCCACAGGGACAACATGGGGGCAGTGCATGTTCTGTCATTATGGCATTGAAGCGGTGCTATATGAAACGGCAAAGAGCCGCGGTATCCCATTCATTCTTAGCGGAGTGACCCATAGCGAAACATGGTGGAATCCTGGCAGTCGTTTGGGCTTTCTTGCAAAGCATTTGAAAAAACTTCCTCTTGGGGAACAGATGCGATTTGGGTTTTATCAATCGAAAGCATATCTAGGCTTGGTGGACCAACGCCTGCAGTTCCCGTTGCCGGGAAACAATCCATTGAATGTATATGCCCATGCGAACGCCCCAGCAGATGGTCCAGAAACGATCCGCGTGTTTGACTATATCGAATGGGATCAGGAAAATATCGAAAGAACGTTGCGAGAAGAGACGGGTTGGCAAAAACCCTCAAAGGATTTGAGCTGGCGGTATGACTGCATCCTCGAGCCATTATTGGATTACACCTTTAAGAAGGAGTTTGGCATTTCATCGGCTGGGCTTTACATTTGTGGGTTGATCCGCGCTGGGAAGGTCACCCGTGAAGAAGCGTTGAAATTGATCGAGACAAATGAAGATCAAGCATGTTTAGATGCAAATCTAAAGTCTGTTTTGGAGTTCCTCAACATTCCATTGAGCTTACAGCAAAAGTTCTTTGAAGCTGCCCCAGAAAGGATCTGATATGACCGTTCTGCTGAGCAATGGACGAAACAAGTTGAATGATGCCATGCGCACCATCCTCACAACTTTCTTACGAGAAGAGGATTATGCCCGTGGATTTTTCATCAAGCCCAATATCGTATTCCCTGTCAGACCAGAGAGTGGGGAAATCACCCGACCGGAAATTGTTCGAGCTTTGGTCCTTGCTTTGCGTGAACATCAAGCTGATGTGGATATTGTCCTCGGTGAAGGTGTGGCGGCGGGATGTGACCCACAGGAGAACTTCAACGTTTCTGGTTATACAAGTCTGGCGCAAGAGTTAAATATCCCTTTGGTCGACCTGCACGAAGCGGAACGCTGTACGCTTCCTTGGAAGTTTGGAAAACTGCAATTGCCAGCTCTTGTGTTTGACCGTACATATATCAACCTACCCATTCTCAAGCAGAGCAGTGCATGTGTGATTTCGGGCGCTTTGAAGAACCAAAAGGGGTTGGTGGCTCCCAACATGAAGAAGCACTTCCACCGTATGGGGTTACATGAACAGGTGGCTGAACTGAATATGGTGGTGAAACCGTCTCTGACGATTTTGGATTGCAGTCATTTCTTCGGGCGTAATGTGCTTGTCTCTGGGGATAACTGTGGAGAGATCGACGCAACAGCCTGTAAATTACTTGACATCGATGAACCGGAGCATGTGCATTTTGCAAGAGAAGCAAAGTTATTTGAGGCGGAGTATTCCGTCATTGGCGATACGCTCAACTTAAAGCGGATTGCGTCGCGTCCCGTTGTGAAGGAGTTCAAACGGTTGGGAAGATTACGTTTGTGGTCTAACCCGCAGGCTTGTACGATGTGTCGCTATCTCTTTCAGGAGATCCGGCAAAATGCCTTAAAGCCGCAGAACTTTCGAGCAGGTATGAAGTTATTTGGGTATGCCTTAAAAGGTGCGGAAGTAGTTATGGGTTCCAACCCACAGTGGCGGAAAGAACATCAACACGTGATCTGTATTGGGGCATGCACACGTGTCGTTGCAAAGGAAGGTGGTTACTTGTACATCCCCGGTTGTCCGCCGACGGTGGATGATTTGTATGAGAACCTTCCATAATTTGTGAGATCGAGAAAGCGAGTGAGTATGCAGTCGTTGCAAATGCAACCCTCAGACCCGCGGTGGATGGATTTCATCACAGCTTGTCCTGATGCCAATATCTTCCATCACCCCGCATGGATGGATTTGATGTCTGATTGTTATGGTTATAAGCCACATGTGCTAACGGTGCTGAATCAGCACGACGAGGTTTCGGCGGGGATTCCGTTTATGGATGTGACCAGCCCATTCTCAAGTCTGAAGCGGGTGTCACTTCCATTTTCTGATTACTGCAATCCGCTCTATCGTGATGATTCCTCACATCAAACATTGACTGAGAGTCTCGTTCAGATGTTTACGGATGACCATGTCAAACGGATCGAAGTGCGTTGGTGTTTGCCCGATCTTGAACCGATTCAACGAGTGACTGATTTTGTGTTGCATACCATTCGCCTCAACCCAGATGTGAATGTGGTTTCTAAAAACTTCAAACGTACGCATTGGCAGAATATTCACACGGCTGAAGAACGTGGCGTGAAAGTAGAGTTTGGAGATGAGTTGGAACACGTGCGTGCTTTCTATGAGCTACAGCTTGAAACTCGCAAACGGCATGGTGTGCCAGCACAGCCGTGGAAATATTTTGAATTGCTTTGGCATTACATCATTTCCAAAGGCATGGGCTTTGTGTTGCTTGCGAAAAAAGATGATGAAGTTATTGCAGGTATGGTGTATCTTGGCTGGGGTAATACGCTGATTGCAAAATATGCCGCTTCACGAGAAGATCATTTCAACCTGCGCCCGAACAACTTGTTGTTTTGGGAAGGCATCTGTTGGGGATGTCGTAATGGATTTACTGTGTTTGATATGGGACGCACTGAGATCGCAAACACAGGTTTGCGAACGTTCAAATTGCGTTGGGGCGCAGTTGAAGAACCGCTTGTGTATTCTGTGATTGCAAGTAATCCAATTCGACATTCCAATGGCAAGCTTGAACGCGCCATGCATTCTATCATTCAACATTCACCATTGTGGGTCTGCCGACTTTCTGGTGAACTGCTTTACAGGTATGTCGGATGAGCGCAAATCTTTGGTCGCAAAATCACCCTCGCAATTTTTGGCAATGTCATCCAGACCCATCAGATGCGATCTGGCAGGATGCAATTGAAGCCTCTCTTCCCATTCTTGGATTGAACTCCACCGCCGCAACTTTGGATTCCTTTCTAGAGTTGACTCTCGGAGAGTCCCGCTTCGGACCTAACCATTGGCGGCTCAGCCTCCCCAAACGGATGTATTACATCCTCAAGCCGTTCCTGCCACGCACACTGACGCGTTTTCTGCGTCAGCATTATCAAAGCCCCAAGCAAATTACAAAGCAAATTTCATGGCCCATCGAAGATCATTACGTGAAATTTTTGTGGAATGTATTGGCAGAAGTCTTAAAGTCTGTGCCGAATGTAAAGCCTGCACCGATCTGGCCAGACGGACACCGCTTCGCTTTTGTTTTGACCCACGATGTAGAAGACGCCGATGGACAAAAATTCATTCCAGCCGTCGCAGATCTTGAAGAGGAGTTTGGCTTTCGTTCATCATTCAACTTCGTCCCTGAACGCTATCCCGTTGATTGGGGCTTGCTCGATGACTTACGCCAACGCGGATTTGAGATCGGCATTCATGGCTTGAAACATGATGGCAAACTCTTTAGCTCACGGAAGGAATTCGAGCGGCGCGCTGCACGCATCAATCAATATTTGCAGGAATTTGGTGCAGTAGGCTTCCGTTCTCCTCTTACGCACCGCCACCCCGAATGGATGCAATCACTCGATATTGAATACGACCTTTCCTTCTTCGATGCTGATCCGTTCGAGCCCATCCCCGGTGGGACGATGAACGTGTATCCATTTTTTATCGGTCATTTCGTCGAACTTCCCTATACCCTCGTCCAAGATTACACCCTGACCGCTGTATTAAATCAACATACTCCCAATCTCTGGTTGGATAAAGTGGAATTCCTCCGCGAAGTGCATGGAATGGTGCTCTTGAATTCTCACCCCGACTATTTGAAATCGCCTGAAAGTTTCAGGATCTACTCGGCATTTCTCAGCGCCATGCATATCCAAAACGATGCCTGGCATGCCCTTCCTCGCGATGTGGCGTGTTGGTGGCGGGTGCGGACAGAAGTTCCTGTACATGAATTGATCTCTATCCCCGTTTAAGTTTTGTATCCTTGCGCCCGTAGATGCAATTGGATTAACCGATAAATCTGCGATAAACTTGCGGCGCAATGTCGCTCTCCCGTGTCCTTCGAACGAAACTAATTCCCCCACCGCGGAACGCCCGTACCTTGCCCCGTCCCCGGGTGAACAGTATCCTTAATCAGGCGTTGGATTATCGCCTGACCATCCTGCAGGCAGAAGCGGGGTATGGCAAGAGCACAGCCCTTGCCGAATTGGCAGGGGAGCACAAGCACGTTATTTGGTATCAAGCCAATGAAGAAGATAACGATCCGTTGGTCTTCCTCCTTCAGTTCTGCCATGCATTGCAGAACTCATTGCCTTCTATCACAAATCTCCCCACAGCATTTTTAGATACATGGGACGGTGCTCAAGGTCCGCTGCCATGGCGCAACGTGTTGGATGGCATCATTAACTCCCTCGCAGACCCGTCCATCCCGCCGACAATTTTCATTCTCGACGATGCGCACCTCCTTACCGAGAACGGTGAGCTTCCGCACATCCTAGACCGTCTCATTGGACTCGCGCCAGTGGGGTTTCACATCTTGCTTTCAGGGCGACCGACCATCACGTTACCAACGCTGACACGTTGGCGTGCAAAAGGTGAAGCGCTTATCCTCGATCAATCAACTTTGACGTTCACCAAGAACGAGATCGGTATTCTCTTCGGCACTCATTATGGGCTTGAGCTAGCCAGCGAAGAACTCGACTCCTTGCTTGAATACACCGAAGGGTGGGCGATCGGTTTGCAGCTCATTTGGCAAAGCATCCGTACCCAATCGCCGCTCACACTTGAGTTTCCGCTGCGTTGGCAGGCTGGTTCGCTTGAAGCACTGTTCGATATGCTTGCGCATGAAGTCTTCGAACGACAGCCTGCGGATGTGCGTGAGTTCTTGCTCGTCACATCCATCTTGCGTGACCTTCATCCCGAAGTCTGCGATGCGCTCTATCCTGCGGGCGGTTCGGCATCCATGCTCGCCTATTTGCGCCGGCAAGATCTTTTTGTTGCAGAGACCGCCGCTGGCTCGCTTCGTTATCATCACATCTTTCACAACTTCCTGCGTCAGCAATCACCCGATGAAACACGCACACAATGGCATCGCAATGCGGCTCAATTTTTTATCGGACAAAAAAATCCGGAAGACGCGATCTATCATCTGATCGAAGCAAAAGCCTGGGACGATGTCGCTGACTTGCTCGACACGTACGCTGCCACGCTTCTTTCTACGGGACGTCTGGATACGCTTGCGAGTTACATTGACTCACTCCCAAGCCTTTCTCTCACCCAACACCCCAACTTGTTGTTCACGCTTGGCGAACTTGCCCGAATGCACAGTCGCTTTGACGAGGCGCAAGGTTGGTACAAGCAAGCCGAAGTGACCTGGCGTCAACGCGGACAGCAAGATGGCATTGCCCGCGCCCTGCGTGGACAAGCCCGCGTCTATCTCGATACGGTCAACCCATCGCATGCCGAGAAATTACTCGAAGAGGCCATTCGCCTGAGTGATGGTTTCGAGGACCGCGAGGCGCAGGTCAGGTTGTTCGAGCTACTCTCAGAAAACAAGCTCAACTCCGGACACGTCGAAGAGGCGGAGCGACTCCGCCAACGTGCAGAAGATTTGCGCGCCGAAGGTCCATCCAACGACCAGTTGTGGTTCCGAGTCCTATTGCGCACAGGACGACTTGAAGATGCCAGAAAAGGGTTGGAAGGGCTTGCCGAAACTGAAAGCCGTGAGCCTGTTCAAATGCCGCGCGCACACCGCGAAACGAAACTGCTTCTTTCGTTGATCTACTCCTTTATGGGGTTGGGCGAGCAAGCATATCAAGCCGCATTGGATGGCATCGAACGCGGCGATAAATTGAAATCTCCGTTCGTTACGGCAGTTGGTCACACCCGTCAGGGACATGCCCTCAACCTTGCCCAAACCGATGATGATAATTTCACCCGTGCCACATCTGCCTTTGAAACGACTCTCTCACTCGGTAAAACACTCGAAGTTCCGCGCCTGTCTGTGGAAGCGAATTGGGGGTTGTGTCGTGCATATGGTTATCGCGGCGACTTGCAGCTTGCACAGCGTCATGCTCAAGAAGCAGTGGATGTTGCCGCTGAAGCAGGCGATGAATGGATCGCTTCACTAACCCGCCTGACAATGGGCGCGAGTTTGATGATGGCATCGCGTTATGAAGCCGCTGAAGTTTGGTTGAATCGTGCCGTGCGCGGCTTTGAAGAATGCAGTGACTCATTCGGTCGCAGCGCCGCACGCATGTGGTTGGCATACGGACATTACAAACAAAAGAACTTTGATGTGGTTGCACAGATGTTGCCCGATGTGTTGTCCACCTGCCAGCAAAATGGATATCACTTTTTATTCACTCGTTCCACCATGTTGGGACCCGCTGATGAACGCATCTTTGTTCCGCTCTTGCTGCATGCCCGTCAGCAAAGTTGGGAGAGCGGTTATGTAGACCGCTTGCTCGATACGCTCGGTCTGCGTGAGGTGCGCATCCACCCTGGGTTTAAACTCAGCATCGAAACGCTGGGCAACTTCCAGGTTAAGAGAGGAAGCGAGGTCATTCCATCGAATGGCTGGCGGCGTGAGAAGTCACGTCAACTGTTCCAGCTCTTGCTTACCTATCGTCAATCTCCGTTAGACCGCGATCAAATTTGCGAACATCTCTGGCCCGAAGCCGACCCTGCCACCGCACAGCGCAATTTCAAGATCACGTTGAACACGCTCTATCAAGTATTAGAACCAGACCGTGACGCAGGCAGCGACTCTGCTTTCATCGTCCGCGATGGAACGACTTACACCCTGCGCCTCCACGCGGACCTCTGGCTGGACTCTGACCATTTCACTCGCCTCACCCGTGAGGGACTCAAACCTACCTCCAAGTCGTTGAAACAGTTAGAAGAGGCAGTGAAGTTGTATCGCGGTGATTACCTGCCCGACTCGTTGTATGAGCCATGGGCTGCCGAAGAACGTGAACGGCTTGCAACGCTCTTCCTCGAAGCCGCTGATAAATTATGCGAGTTGTATTTGCGGAATAGTCAATACAATGAAGCCATTGATCTTAGTCAGCGCATTCTCGCGCGTGATAATTGTTGGGAACGCGCCTACCGTCACCTGATGCAAGCCTACAACGCCCTCGGTGACCGTGGTCAGCTCGCGCGCACCTATCAACGCTGCCAACAGATATTGAAAGACGAATTGGATGTTCCACCCTCACAAGAAACCCAAGAACTCTACAAGAATCTGATTCGCACCTAGTGTATCTATATGTCACCTCTTCGGGGTTGGGGATTGTTTTGATAAGACGATTATCTTTTCGATGCACTTCAAGGGCTTTCTTAGCGTTCTTCGCGTGCTTAGCGGTTCATCTTTAACTATCCACTATCCACTTCCCACTATTCACTGACAAACCCCTTTGTAACCCCCCTGTTACCTCACTTTGTTATCTTTTACTCGATGGAAGCCAATCCAACACCATTGATTTCCTCCTTCATCATCCGTTTTGTGCTGGACGAAACCCCTACTGAAC